>Ga0098037_1000085_pt1 | contig 67299 bp, 80 predicted proteins | sample 5_EtaG_FD_75050 | JGI IMG/M metagenome (GOLD analysis project Ga0098037, IMG submission 75050) | Marine viral communities from the Subarctic Pacific Ocean - 5_ETSP_OMZ_AT15132 metaG | ecosystem: Environmental > Aquatic > Marine > Oceanic | place: Pacific Ocean | collected 2015-01-08 | reverse complement strand
TGTACAAGGACGTCAAGGAGATGTTGGTACAACTGGTAATCAAGGAACTACAGGTGAACAAGGTACTGACGGAGAACAAGGTATACAAGGAAGACAAGGAGAACAAGGTCGTCAAGGTGTACAGGGACGTCAAGGAGATGTTGGTACAACCGGTAATCAAGGTACTGATGGAGAACAAGGTACTGACGGAGAACAAGGTATACAAGGAAGACAAGGAGAACAAGGTCGTCAAGGTGTACAGGGACGTCAAGGAGATGTTGGTACAACTGGTAATCAAGGTACTGATGGGACTCAAGGTACTGATGGGACAACCGGTAATCAAGGAACTACTGGTACTGGAAACCAAGGTACTGACGGAGAACAAGGTATACAAGGACGTCAAGGAAATACCGGTGGTGGCGGCGGTGGTGGTACTCAAGGAACTACAGGTGAACAAGGTACTGACGGAGAACAAGGTATACAAGGAGAACAAGGTCGTCAAGGTGTACAGGGACGTCAAGGTGAACAAGGACGTCAAGGTATTCAAGGAGAAAAAGGAGATACTGGTGATACTGGAGGTGTAGGTAACCAAGGTACAACTGGTACTCAAGGAACTACTGGTACAACTGGTAATCAAGGAACTACTGGTACAACTGGTAATCAAGGTACGGATGGAGAACAAGGTACTGATGGTGAACAAGGTATACAAGGACGTCAAGGTGAACAAGGACGTCAAGGTATTCAAGGAGAAAAAGGAGATACTGGTAACACAGGTAATACAGGTAATCAAGGTACTGATGGAGAACAAGGCACTGACGGTGAACAAGGTACACAAGGACGTCAGGGTGTTCAAGGTAGACAAGGAAATGTTGGTACTACAGGTAATCAAGGTACTGATGGTTCTGATGGTGGTACTGGAAACCAAGGTACTGATGGAGAACAAGGTGCACAAGGAAGACAAGGAGAACAAGGTCGTCAAGGCGTTCAAGGTAGACAAGGAAATGTTGGTACTACAGGTAATCAAGGTACTGATGGTTCTGATGGTGGTACTGGAAACCAAGGAACTACTGGAGAACAAGGCACACAAGGTCGACAAGGTACACAAGGACGTCAGGGTGTTCAAGGCAGACAAGGTAACACAGGTTCACAAGGTACTGATGGATTGTTTGGTGGTAATAGTATAGAATTTAATTATAGTAGTTTTGATATTAGTGCTGGTTCACCCGGTGCAACTAACTTTGGATTTAACCTTACGTTACCCGGTGGTGGTGGTGTTCCTAATTATGGTTTAATAAGTAAAGTAGGTATTTCAGATTTAGATATTAACTCTGTAGATGTTAGTGCTTGGAACGATTCATTAGATGATGGAACAGGTGCAGTGAGAGGTCATTTAAGAATATTTAAAACAGATGATTCTACTACATGGGTTACATTTAATATTACGGGTGCAAATGTAGCAGGTGGTGGTGGTTCCACTGCTTATGAAGAAGTTCAAGTTCAATATGTAGCTAATAGTAGTTATTTTAGTAATGGTGATGATTGTGTTATAACATTTGTACAAGCTGGTAACCAAGGTACACAAGGTACTGCTGGTGGTGGCGGTGGTGGTGGTACTCAAGGTTCTCAGGGTAGACAAGGAACTATTGGAGAACAAGGTACACAAGGTCGTCAAGGCGAACAAGGTCGTCAGGGTGTACAAGGTAGGCAAGGAGAAAAGGGAGATACAGGAAATACAGGAACTACAGGTAATACAGGTAACCAAGGTACAATCGGTAATCAAGGAACTACTGGTACTGGAAATCAAGGTACTGATGGGGAACAAGGAATACAAGGAAGACAAGGTAATGCTGGTGGCGGTGGTGGTGGTGGTACTCAAGGAACTACCGGTGAACAAGGTACTGACGGAGAACAAGGCACACAAGGTCGTCAAGGTGAACAAGGTCGTCAGGGTGTACAAGGACGTCAAGGTATTCAAGGAGAAAAGGGAGATACTGGTAATACAGGTAATACAGGTAATACCGGTAACCAAGGAACTACTGGAGAACAAGGCACACAAGGTCGTCAAGGTACACAAGGACGTCAGGGTGTTCAAGGCAGACAAGGAACTACAGGTACTGGTAATCAAGGAACTACAGGTAATACAGGAACTCAGGGAAGTACAGGAACTACTGGAAATCAAGGTAATCAAGGAACTACAGGAGCAACCGGTGGCGGTGGTGGTGGAGGTACTACTATTTCACACGCAGGTGCAGGTGGTTCAGCACTAACAGACATTGGTGGAGGTCCTATAACATATTTCCCATCTGGAGCACCTGTAGAAATGTATGACATGGCAACCGTAGGTGTACCTAATGGATATTTAACTGCTACAGTAGGCGGTGCTTTACGTGCTTGGCCTTCATGGTCACCATAATCATAGAAACCTTTAAATACTATTACTGTTTATTTTTATAATATATACAACGTATGGCGCGAGCCAGCGAAGTGAGGTATACAATATGGCAAATTTTAAATCAGCAGTACTAACCACAGGCACTTATACAGGAAGCTCTACTTCTCAAGTAGAACTCATAAGTCCAGTGAACGTTAAAAACGAAGACCGTTTATCATTTCAATTTATAAATAATGATACTACAGGAACTAATACAGATGTAATTCAAGTTTGGGGTAGATTAGCTACCACATCTGGAACTTTAGCAGATGCTGGAGAATGGACGCAGATAGGAGATAATATTGTGGTAAGTGGCTCAACAAGTTCACTTAAAGCAATCTCTACAACTGGATTATACTGGTGTGGAGTTACAATTAATCCTGACGCTACACATGCTTCTTTATCCCATGATTGGGCAATGCTAAGACAGGCTTAGGTTAGATGGCCACTAATACTTGGACTGGTGGTACATCAACTGCTTGGAACAATGCAGGTAATTGGTCACAATCAAATTGGCCGGGAGACACAGGACATTTAGATGATGATGTGGTAATTCCAGATACTACTGCTTTATCTAATGCACCTACACTTCACGCTTCAATAACTGTCAATTCATTATCTATATTAACAGATGCAACTATTACTGGAGGAGGTAATGTAATAACAGTCTCTGAAAAAAGTACTGCGAGTGGTGCAGGCACTTACTCTGTTTATAATAACGGAACAATTTCAGGTAATTTAGATTTAATAATTGCTACAACTAGTAATAATTTAATAAGGTTAATGGGTTCTTCTGGAAACTGTTTTCAAAAAGTTACATTTAGTAGTGCAGTGACATCCGAATATGTACAGAATGCTTATGTAGAAGATTTAGCAGTTAATGCCGGTACATTTACACATTATTCTTCATCTTACACACTTACTGTAGAAAAATCTTGTAGTGTTGGTAACGCAGGAAATCTTAATTTAGGTAGTGCTACCGTTTCACTAGGTACACTAAGTGTAACAAACAGTGCAAGTGCAACTTTGAGTTTTTCAAGTGCTACAACAACGATTACCTTAAATCCAAATTCAACACACCCAACGTGGGGTTTTGGTTTAGGTTCTGCTGCTACTGTTAATATGAGTGGCGGAACAATTAAGTTTGCTAAAGTAGATTCTGGTACTAGATATTTGCAGATGGGAGCTGAAGGTGTTCACGTACTTAATAACGTAATTGTAGATACTAATTATGATATACCTTGGGCAGGATTTTTTGAAGCAGCTTCTTTAGATATTCAAGATGGTAATTTAAATTCTTACGGAGGTTCTACAGGTATAACTATTACCGGTAATCTGACAGTAGGAAATGGCACTGATGTAGCATTATTGGGTTACACTGATGACTCTAATGGATTTCACGACCAAAAGTTTGGAGCCGTGGATATCGCGGCTAATGGTACACTTAAATCGTCAAACCAAACAATGAGCATCACATCAGGTAACTTTAATAACACTGGTACATTTACACACAATGATGGTATGGTTAAATTTACACACGCCACTAATACTCAAAATATGCAGAGTGCAGGTACAGCAGAACCTACTTTTTATAAATTAGATAATGCCCAACCAGCCGTGGGTGGTGCATCGGTAGTTGTGTGGAAAAGTATTACAGTAATTCACACCTTAAGCCAAAGTGGAGGTAGATACTTTCAATTTAAAGGAGACCAAGGCAGCCTTACAGTTACTCTTGGTAGTTCAACAGTAGCCTGTACCGTAACAGAAGGTAACAGGTGCTTAGCTACCCTTTCAGGAGCAGGACCGGTTAACATTTACGGTGCTGACCAATCAAAACCATTTGTAATAACAACAGGTGGACCAAATCACGCTTGTACTGAGGTACATTATAAGTGGGGAGATTACACATCAGAGACTTTCAACACACAACACAACATCACTATAGATGGAGATATGAAGTTTGGTGCTTTTAATGTTAATACTGGAGATGAATTAGATTTGAATGGACAGACAGTTGAGTTCACTGGATTGTTAACTAGTACAGGAACTCTTGCTTGTGGAACTAATGCTCTAGTTGTAGCAGATTCGGTAAACACCTCGTCAACCACTTCAGGCAATATGAATCTTATAGAGACTGGAGACGGTCATACACATACATTAACAAGTTCAACTATTACAAATTGGATGTTAAATGGTGGAACTATCTCTAACAGTGCGCACGGTCACGCTGCTGATAATATTATAGTAGGTGCAGGTAAATTAGACGTAGGAAATAACCTAGCATCAGGAACTCCTTTAGTGAATGTAACTACTGCTACAGGTGCAGAGTTAGATGGTAATACACATACAATTACAATGTCAGGAGATTTTACTACCAGTGGTGGTCTTATTGGTAAGAGTGGCCTTGATTTTGATGGCAGCACAGCAACTACATCACCCTTTACATTTTTAGATGTTCCGTATGATTTGTCAAATTTACAAAATTCAGATGCAACTTTTGAAATGTGGATTAATCCTGAAAGTAAATCTGGAGATGCTAAAATAGCAGGAGTCATTAACGGTTATGTAGGCGGTCAGACAAACCGATGGCAGCTTGACCATATGCTTAATGATACCTTTAATTTTAATTCACACGAAAATAATCAATCAATTAACTTTTCAGTTAATATTGGTAAAATGAATCATATTGCTTTAGTATTTGATGACAGTGAAAACTTGTTACAAATTTATCACGATGGTAAATTAGTTGGTCAAAACACATTAGGAACTGGAATTGATTTAGGAACTGTAGGGGCAGACCCCGATTTAGGAATCAGTTGGCAAACTACTGCTAAAGATACTATTAGGTCAAACTATATGGGATTTAAAGGTCAGTTCTATATGTATCGTATATTTAACACTGCAAGAACACCTGCACAACTTAGAGCTGATATGTTTAACACGCACGGGAATATGGCTAGCACAACTGGGTTACAAGTTATGTATCAATTCGATGAAGGTACAGGTGGTGCTGGAGACAAAGTCGCTAATAAAGAAGGAACTACATCGAGAGATGGTGTACTAGCTAATGCTGGAGCTGCACCAAATTGGGTAGGAGCAGGAACATTTACCTATGGCACTTCTACTATTGACATGACTGGTGATGGTACTATTGGTTTAGCTGGTGGTGTAACATCATTCAATAATTTAAAGGTAGCAGCATCTGGTAAAACAACAAACCTTTCAATTTTAGCTGGGTCTAGTGATATAAGATTTTTCGGAACTTTGACACACGGAGGAGGTACTGCTAGTTCAAGTGGTAACCCTACGTGGACAATGAGAGGCTCTTCAACTGTAAGTGCTGGTAGTGATTGGAGTAATTGGTATCTTTGTTATTGGGAGAGTAGTACAGCAGTACCATCTGCAACTTGGAAATATTGGATTGCTACTACTAATTCGACATTAGCAGGTGATATGACTTGTACAGGTTACTTTAGACCACATCAGAGTGTAGTGAATTCTGGAGATTATACAATTACAACTTACAATGCTCTTTTCCATAACACCGGGGGATTAAATATGGGAGCAGGTAGTTTGATATTCACTCATACTCAAGGATTAAGTGACACTACTTCTTTGTCTGTATTTACAGCAGGACCGGGTGCTACTGTAACTGGTGTAGCTGGTAAATCTACTTTCAAATCTCAAAACAACTTCGCAGTTGTAGGTAAAATAGAAAACCTAGACGTTACAAACGAAGAATTAAAGGTTACAGGCCAAGTTATAAATTGTACGGGAGATATACATCAATATTTCCCTACTATTGACCACGCTCAACAATTGGATGCAGACACTGCTGATGATAGAGATGTAACTCTTACTAGAGATTTAGATAAAAACACGGAGTTGATTAACTCATAAGGAAAGGTTTATATATGGATACAACAGATAAAGAACTATTGATTCGCATAGACGAACGCGTCAAGACCGTTTTTACTAAAATGGATAAATTCGAAACTCTCTTTACGAATCACTTAGCTCATCACGAAATGTGGGAGAACGATTTACGCCGCCAAATGAGATGGTGGGTAGGTATAGCTGTCACTGCTGCTGGTGGAGCAGGTGCAATGGGGATGATGTAAAATGGCAATAACAAGTATAACAACGCTCGCTGGACTGAGAGATAGAATTAGACTCTTAGCTGGAATAGAGCAAGAAGAATTAGATAATGATACGCTAGATATTTTAATTAGCATTTCAACAGAATGGTTTGAAGAACAAATTGGTACAGCATATGATGTAGCCACAGCTGCCGCTGCTTATGATAATGCAGTAGCTTACTACACTTGTTATTTAGCATCTATTGCTCAAAATGGTATGGGTATAGAAAGAATACAAGTCGGAGATTTAGCTGTATACTATGAAGGAGACCAATTCATTCATTTTAAAGAACTAGCAGAACAACAACTAGTAATGAAACAAAGTCTTAGCATTAAGACTACAACCTACAATGCAGACCCATATCTTGGAAAAGTTAATTGGGATAAAAACGTTACTGGTGTCGACTCTACTAAAGATATGTATCCAAGGCCAAGAGGTACGGGAGAATAATAATGCCGGGGTTGATTGGTTCACAAGGTATCCGTCCGGGTGCTTTGAATATGAACCGCATCTTTCGCGCATTGAGATACAGGAGCGAACAAGCTCAATATGTAACATATCATCGTTTACCTATTTACGAAACAGATGCTTATGGAGTACCTGATGGTGATGAAGCTGCACCAGAACTATTACTTCCAGATTTACCTGCAATTATTAGACCTGCCGTTACAGCAGATTATCAACAAGAGAGAGCTGGTAACAATATAGTTGGAGCAGCAAGAATTTATACTCCTAATATAAATACTATAAAAAACTATCCTAATTTTGACCAAGGTAATTTTACTGGTACAGCACAATTTAATGAAATAGAAGGATGGGATAGACTAATTACGAATTATAGAACAATATTTTCAGTCCCTACCACTGGTACCACAAATTGGACAGGTACTGGCTCAGTTGCTAGTGACGGAGAGAGTTTAACTTTAACTGCCACTGGTGATGGCAATTTACTTTACCAAACTACTGCTAAAAATACTTTAGAAGCAGATAGATTAAGATTTAAGATAAGAGGTAGCGGTAGTGTAGAATTAAAAGCTATCAGGTCTTATCATGGTGGTACTAATTCAGCATTTAGAGTTAACTGGGATAATGATAATTTTGTGTTACTGGATAACAATTGGCTTACAGTAGATGTACCATTTGTGTCAGGTACTTCTGCAACAAGTATTTATCAAACAGGGACACGTTATAATGTACCAGTTACTACAGGGATTTCGTTTGATTATGAAAACGACCTAAGAATTTTCAGGATAGAATACAACGCAGACAACACAGATACGTTACAAATAAAAGATATAGAGTATTACAAATCAGTATCATGGCACGTCCATTCTTTAAAAGACATGACTGATGGATATATTATTTTTAATTGCGTTAGAACCGCAGGACGCGATGACGCAAGGAGGCGAGCTGAATAATGGCACCTCCAGACCACCTTAATAACGTAGAGAGAAAACTTATAGACCAACTGAGAGCAGGACAATATAACAAAATAACTGGTGGTACTAAAGGCACCGCTAATGCATGGGCTGCTGACGGTACTGATGTAACAGTATTTGGGCAATTTCCAACCACAGACCAAACTAAGTATCCAGCAATAATTACAGAAATGGTAGCTAATGGAATAGAAACTCAATTTATGGGACAAAGGTTAACATATGGAACAAGCCCTACTGAGCAGATAGGGGAGCTCTATGGAGTAGGCTTTAATATATATCTTATCGTAGATAGAGATTGCTCTTTAACTCCTACAGGGGGCTCTACTAAGTATAAACAGAGACGTTTGATTAATTATCTCATGCTTAATAGCGCTAATATACTTATGGATACTGATTTTAGTACTACTGATACTGAAGTAGATGAGAGACATTTTAGTGGTTTTAAAGATATAGGATATGACCCTAAATTAGAACATTGGGTAGCAGTTGCTTCAATGGTTATAGTATTCAAAAACACACGGTCGTGATAAATGCCTAATGTCAGAATGATTGAGCAGTTTGGTGAACAAAATGTATTCAGAAGCATCTCAGTTGGTTTTCAACCCTACTTACCCTTTACACAAGCTTATGCAATGCAACTGAGAGGTACTACACCTACAGTAGCTGGAGCTTCAAGTGAGGGTTATTTCGATTTATCTCCTCAAGATGATTCTTCTTTGGGTGATAATGAACGTGATGGATATCCTTATGTTTTAAGAAGACAGATTTATCAAGGTAAAGGAGCAGGTCGTACACGTATAATGAGTGCTATGATGCCGAGAGAAGATGTTGCGCTTGCTTCTGCTAGAGGTATTGCTGGTCAAGCTTCTTCAAACATAATGGGACAACAACTTCAAGAGTTATTAGATAGTGCAAGTGCTCGTCCCGGTTCTGTTGCTCTAAATAGTCGTATAAGAGATGAAATTGAAATAGGTATGCTAAGTAATTTATATTCAGCACTTGAAGGTAATGATGACCAATCAGGTCAAGCATTTGATAGGTCAGGTGACTTTGGTCGGTCTCAGGATTTCGATATATTTTTAGAAGAGCATGATTCCTTTAGAAGGTTTATTCAATCAGAATTACCACAAAATCTAAATATACAAAGTGCTGAAGTTGCTAGAGATGCAGGTGGTAGTGCTAGCCATAAGATTTTAGCACAAGTAGATACTTCAGAAACAAATTTAGCAAGTGCTGTGTCTACATGGACTACACATATTCAACAAAATATAAATGAATGGAACGCACGTATAGCTAATGAATGGACTTCTTTTGGTTACAATGCTACGATGTCAGGCAGAGACTTTGAAATGGCTAAAGGTATGTTTTCTTCTGCAACTAGAGGCACTCCCGCTTATGATATGAGACAGTTTTTAAATAGAGTGGGTAGAAGTCAAAGTATGATGGACAGTGCAGGTAGAGCATTAGAGCCTATCAGGCATGTTTATCAAGTTACCTTAACACCAAGTACTATTGGTTTTGCTACATTTTATCCACTGTATGAAAATGGTATGCCTCAGATTGGTTTTGATAGCGATAATGTAGCAGTTGTAGCTGCTTTAGATGGAAATGTTATAAATGCTTTTACTGATTGGATGTTAAGCCAAAACTCAGTAGGTGCAACGTTAATTTCAGAAATCGCTTTTTTAGCTCACAACGAAGCTAATGCTGTATCAGTTTCTACATTAGATAGGGTAGAAAGAACAGGAGAATTTTCTACAGCTGGTCTGGCTTTAGATTTTTTTAATAATATACAACTCAATATAGCAGGAACTGGAGGAAAAATACATTTAACTACTACACAAATAGCCGAAAACCTAAGGCAACAAATCAATGACTATTATAATAACCCTCAATCTACTCAGGCATTTGCTAATTGGTATCAAGCATTATTACAACAAAGTAATGATTTAACAAAAGATTGGTATCGTGCAGTTGGTCCCGGTCCAGTTGGTAATAGACAAGGAACTACTATTTCTAGCGAATGGATATTTGGAGATGACAAAGGAAATCCACGCAAACATCTATTGGGTGTGTGGAGTGATGTAATGGACGATACATGGAGAGGAACGGGTATGACAGAGACTGGTTATAACTTTTCTATATCTCCTTTAGTAACTTCGCGTAGAGCTGGTGTTGCTGCTTTCAGACAGGGAGGAGCTAATCAGTATTAAGCAAAAGCTTTATATAGTAAGACGAGTTAATTTAAAGGTAACGAGTGAAGTGTAACGTACTGAAAGTCGACACAAAAAAAACAAAAGGTGAAAAAATGGTATATACCCACAATAAAATAACGAAAGGAGGTGAATTCTAATGGCTTACTTTCTAGGCAGAGATGTTAATGTTTACATTACAACTGAAACTGCTGTAACTAATAAAGCAATTGGTACTTCAGGAAGTGCCGCTGTAGCTCCAATTATCAAACTAGGAGACCCTTCTAGTGACATAACAAATTTGTTTGCAGATGACATGAACGCAGCAGTAGCTTTAACTAACTATACTCCATATGCAGATATTGTTGGAGTAGATGTAGCACTAGGAACCATGGATGAAGACACTTCTTTTATGGGACAGACTCAACCGGGTAAGGTTGAAATCAAAAAGGAATACACAGTATCCTTAACAAGAAAGAAAAACAACAATCTTTGGGATTTAATTTATAACGGAGATAGTACAGGTAATAAAGCAAGATTTGGTATGGGTAATAATAATACTGGTCTTGGTACTGGATTAGTAAACCCTAAGGAAATCAAAGATGGTTCAGGTGATTTTTCATGTTATGGTTACAGAGTAAGTTTACAATTTAAGACTGGAACAGCAGGAAACACAGGTAACGAAGAAGTTATGTGTGTCAAAAACTGTTGTTTAACTGCTTACACAACTACGCTTAACGCTGACGGCGTTCAAGAAGAGACATTAGAATTTACTTCTTATCAACCAGTAGTCTACGGATTATCTGGTGATGAATTAAATAAAACACTAACAGCAACAGGAGACTTCTAGATATGGCATTTTACTTAGGAAAAGATGTATCTGTTTATTTTTCAACAGAAAATACAACTCTCGGTGTTTCCCCTGTCACAACCACGGCTGGTGCTGGAAGTGTAACTAATGCTGCCTCGGGAACTTTTGCTGGTAAACTGAATGCAACTGCCTCTTGCCAAACCGAACAGACTGATTTAACAGCTGTAGACTTAAGTATAGGAGCTATGGATGAAGACATAACCTACTTTGGTATGAGGACAGCTTTAAAAGCCGAAATCAAAAAAGAAACTAGCATCACTCTAACTAGAAAAAAGAGCGATGACTTGTATGATTTAGTCTTTGATAAGCTAAGATATGGTTTAACCGGTACAAGTGTAAACGATACTTCTATAAATAGTGGTCTCGCAGAGCCTACTGTAGAGTATGGTTATAGGGTCTTTGTGCAATTGTCAGGAACTAGTGAAGTAATGACTATTCCTAATTGTGTAGTAGCTGGTCATACCGTTACTATGAGCGCAGATGGCACTTCCGAAGAAACTTTAGAACTAATGTCTATGGTCACACCTGTTATTAGCGGTGCTAGATATACCACCGAAACAGATATTGGCGACTTATAGATATAATAATTAATTTGAGGGGGGCATGAGCCCCCTTCAGGAGATAAAAAAATGACAGAAAAGAAAATTTGGTCGATGGATGAATTAGTAGCACTCACTGATGAAGTGCAAAACGAAGAAGTAGAGTATAGAGATGGAATGGTTCACTTTCATTTTTGTGAATTGGCAGAAAAAGAAGAACCTAAGTTCACTGGTATATCAGATAGTTTACCAGAAGAAGAGAAAATGTTAAAGTATCAAGAACTTGGTAATCAGCGAGTTTTAAAAATGATATTAAAAGCAAATGAAAAAGACCCAGAAGGTCCAATAATAACTGAAGAACAGTGGGGACTACTCCCAACAACACTTCGGTATGCAATATCTAATAAAATATTAGGTGTCGAGGAAGAAGCCGCAGAAAATTTTCGCGACTGATGCTGGACACGCCTGATGCGGTATTGATATATATGCCCCTAATGGAACATTTAGGGATGAGTTGGAGTGAAATCAAGAATACGCCCAAACACGAACTGAGAGGTTTACTTAGTGCGTACAATGAATACAGAGTATACCATTCAATGGATGGTTATACGGACAAACAAGTCAGTGAAATGGCAAAGGAGAACCCTCAAGTAAGAACTAATTACACGAGGTATTTAGAAACGCAAAGAAGATATCATGATATGATTGGAAAGAGTAAAAAACTAACGTTTAAGGATATATAAAATGGGTTTTGCAGGACAACTGTTTGCAGCGCGTGTCGCTATAGGTTTAGCCGTTCCGAGTCCACAGGCTATGTCTAAAGCTGGTGGTGCATTAGCTAAAGGTATAGAAGATATTTATAAACAAGCACAATTAGCTAAAAACAGAGGTGGTCTTAGCACAGATTACGCAGCCCGTCTACAAGCGTTAAACAATAAATCTACTACTGCTATGGATAAAATGAATAACGAAGTTCGTATTCGTTTAGAAAGGAATCTAGAAGCATTAAATAAAACTACTTCAAACAGTGTAGCTACAAATTTTAATAAAATAAAAGGACACTACGGTAAATTAAAAGACGTATTGTCTAAACCAATGAGAGATTCTCTTTTTGGTGGAGTAGGTGGTAAGGGTGGTATGGAAGGTCAGCTCCAAATTGCAGCAAATATGCAAAGAATGGACGCAGCTGGTAGAGCCGAAGTTATCAGAAATCAAGGAAAAGTTATAGCACAAAGTGAAAGAGAATTAACAATAGAAAAAGAAAAATTTATCGAATTAGAAAAACAAGGCGAAAAGAAAGCCAGCGAAGCTAAAAAACAACGAGAAAAACTTGGTAGATTACAAGAAGAATTACAGATACAAAAAGATATCAAACAAAATTTTGAAGATATTGACAATGAAATAACAGGTATAACAAGCGACTATGGAGATTTGAACACTAAAGCTGCTGATTTTAGAGATAAAGTACTAGGAACAGCAGATGCAATGCGAAATAAGTTCAATGAGGCTTTAAGGACGTCTGTGTCGCTTTTAACGGTTGTAGGGTACAAGCTTAACCAAAACACACAGGAGCTCATAGAATTCGAAAGAGAGCTATTAAACGCCAATTCTGTGTTTAATCTGACTAATGACGAGTTATTTAGGGTAGGAAACACTGTTACAGAGTTTGGTAACAAATTTGGTATAGCGGTTCACAATGGTGCAGAAGGTTTATACCAACTTGCATCGGCAGGTCTTGAAGCCAATGAAGCAATGTCTATTTTACCTGAGACATTAAAGTTATCTATGGCTGTTCAGGGAGACCATAATACTATTTCTAAACTGACTGCTCAGACATTGTTTGGTTTTGGTATGGAAATGGACCAAGCAGCTCTATTAACCGATAAATTTGCCTTTGCTATACAGAAATCTCTTATTGAATATCAAGATTTATCAAGCGCTGTTAAGTTTGCTCTACCTTTCTTTACCTCTACAGGGCAATCTATTGACCAATTGTTAGGGGCTTTACAGGTCTTGACTAATAGAGCTTTAGAGGCTGGTATAGCTGGTAGGGGTCTTAGACAAGCATTAGCAGAATTTGCTGAAGGCGCTATGGATGCTGAAGCTGGATTCCGCAAAATGGGTGTTGAGATATTAAACGCTGAGGGTGAAATGATGCAATTAACTGAGATAGCTGCTCAGTTCGCTGCCGCAGTTGGGCCAGAAACTATATCTAATACTGAACTTTTAACAACTTTAATTGAAGACTTGAATGTGCGTGGTGCTACTGCGTTTATCCACTTAGTTCAAGCTTCGGATGAGTTTACTCAAGCTGTTGAAGATACCACGAACGCAGGTGGTCAGTTAGATGAGATGGTTCGTATACAGAATCAGTCGTTACAAGCTCAAATACAAATATTAAAAACTAATATATTTTCTATTTTTGCACTTAGAGATGCTTCATATGAAGGAACTGAATTTATGAACGCTTTCCACGAAGCAATTGTTACTCAGATTCAAGGTTTTAAGGACTTAATTGTAGAGGAAAAGAACGGAGTACAACAATTAACAGAGTTTGGAGCATCGTTACAAGCATTTGCTACTGATTCAGTAGTATTAATTATAGATTTAATTCAAGATTTTATAGAAGGATTAGTAGAATTACAAAAAACAGGTATTGATTTCGCAAACCTTCTAGAGATTATAGCAGCACCTCTCAAAGTAGTAGCGATGTTATTTAGTGAATGGCCTAATTTGATGAAATGGGTTTTAATATTCAAAGCTTTAAACGTTATTTTACCTGTACAAACACTCGCCGTTATGGGATTATCTCGTGCTTATGCGGGATTAGCCGCAGCAGCTACAACAGCATCGGTAGCACAAAGTATGCAACTTTCTACAGCTACGGGTGTTATAGGTGTTAGAGGTAAAGCTCTTAAAAATGTAACTTTAGCTGGTGGAGGACTTAATAAAGCAGGTAGAGAAGCTGTAAAACGTGGTGGTACAGCAACGGGTGGTAAGCAATTAATGAAATTAACTGGGAAAATGACTGGTAAAAGATTATTAGCCGGTGCAATACTTGGTGGAACTGGTTTAGGTGCTGTTGCTATGGGAGGTTTGTTAGCTTATGATATAGCTAAAACCACTGGTGTTTTACAATCAGGTGGATATATACCCGGTATGGCTGCTGGTGGTGGTATGGGTGGTGGACGCCCTCATCTCGTAGGAGAAATGGGACCAGAACTCTTTATGCCTACTCAGTCGGGCAAAGTTTTAAATAATTCACAAACCGAAAATATGTTAAGTGGTAAAGTGGTATTTAAAGATGTTACTATTGGAGTGGATTCCTTTGGAGGATTGGCATGATAAGAACTCAACCAGAACATTTCTATAAAAGAAAGCTCGTTGCATCAGGTGCAGCACTTCCAGTTGTAGCAGAATTACCTGATTTGTCTTTAGCCGCTACTGGTAATAATTTAGTATTATCTACTGGAGATAGAAATGTATTTTCAATTATCTCTGGTAATACTGATATAAACGTGAAAGCTGGTCAATATGATTTGGTTGGAGGTTATTTGCGTACATTTGTGTCGGGCACAAGTGTAGGAGAAACAGGAGTATCTCCCACTATAAAATTATATGGTTTACAAGACGATTATCCTATTAGAGAGGGTGATATAACTCTCCCAGACAATTCTAATACACGCCCAACTCTAGCTGCATACCATCAAACATTTGGAGAGAATAGCCTGTTATATCAACAAGAAAATTTCGATGGAGCAGTTACTAAATTAGATACATCAGCTAGATATGTAATGGGTGGTTTTAATTCTAAACCTTATTTGGATGTACAGGATTTTTTAGATTATTACCAAAATTATACTAGTAAGACAGAAGATGAGATATTACAAAGTCTTGTCAGTGTTGGATGTATTACAATGGAGTGGACAGACGGTAGAACAACCAGTGTTACAGACAATCCACGCAGTGGTAGAATTTTTTTCAGAGAGGTAACTTCAGAAGATTTTGGTGGAACAGACCCCGGTGTATATTGGGCACCAATATGGCGAAGAACTAATGGAACCAGTGGCTTAGAAGTAAAATTTAAGGTTCCTATGCCATATGTTGGTCCAGATGGGAATAGCTATGGGTCATCTCCAAATTTTAAATATGCTAACTTTGATGATATGGGTGATATCGAACAAGAAGAACGTATTTCTAGTAACAATACCATTTTTTCAACAGTAAGAACAACCAAACAGTCACAAAACCCATGGAGTGCTGATACTAGCAACCCTTTAATTTATTCACGTGTTAACTTAGAACCCGGTCCTAATGGTGGTACTGGTAAAGCTGCACATTTTTATCACTCGTGGGATGCTGTATCAGGTAATAGACAGATAGAAGAGAAGTTTGGTAGACAAAATAATTTTGGAGGACAAATAGCTATGGCTAGTATTTTAAATATGCCAATGCCATTAACTACAGATTGTGGTCATGACCGCCAAGGAGACCAACGAAGTTATTTTCCTTCTATTGGCATGAGGATGAGAATAGATAAACTTCTACCTAATCCTTATTATAATGTATCACAGACTACTAGATATGGTGGAACTAATAGTGAACTTGGAGTATATGGTCTAGTAACTGATAGCGCTTCTAGTGGTAGGAATGGTCAGATTGTAAACACTATTAATGCTCCTGATGGGCCTTGGTTTGGTGAAACTAATTTACAAGCTGAAAGTCTTTTAAGAACTGTAGCTATTGTTTTTTCCAATTACGCACCTCCTGATAATTGTGAGACGTTGGATGAATTTTTAAATTTCGGTCTAACTAATTTTTATGGACATTCTAATACACAAGAGGGTATAGTAGGTGGGTTGATGTTTAAAACATATGGTATGGCTTTTAATGACACTGGTTCAAATCAAGAGGACCAAGAAACATGGCCTAGCATTAGTTCAAGCCCAGTAGTAGTCCAAGCATTACCTGTACAACCATTAGCAGACCTTAGTGGGAGCACAAATAGTCAAGGAAGACATACAAAAAGTTGCACTACAGTTTCTGCTGACCCTGAAGTAACTTGTGCTAGTAGTAGTTTAATTCGTGTTGGGCAGTACGTAACTGGTACTGGTGTACCTGCTGGCACTGCATGTGTAGTTGCAGAAATTACTGCTGGTAGTGTTGGAGCTGTTACTAAATTTAAATTAGGTAGAGCTGATGCTTACGCTACAGGTAGCACAACTTATGTTAATGCCAATGCATCTGCAACTAATACTTTAACATTTGAAGTAGGTGCTAGTTCTGGTAAATTATGGAAAGATAGTGGTTTTGCGCGTTTACATGATGGGGACGACACTTACGTTTATACAACTAATCAATTTAGAGCAGGTATAAGTGCTGATGATTATAATGAAGATAAATACTTACTGAGGTTGGCTACAGCCCCATGGGTATCAGCTTATAATGCACGAGCAGATTGGGCACAACGTCCATTTTTCCAAACTTTACCTATGGGTAAAGATTTCAATGTAGAGTTTTTCATTGACCCGCTTGCTTTTAATACTACTACTTCTTCAAGTCTAACGCCTTACAAAAATTTAGATGTAGCATCTACCAGTGATGACCGGCAATTGAGAAATTCAGGTGTAGCTATGAGAGCTATTTTTACTTCACTAGAAACAACTCCAACAGGCAACACCGGTAGTATTGGTGGTTCTTCCTCACAGAAACTACAAGGATTTATAGATATACCTTTCCCTGCTAAAGTTATTTCAAGTCAGGATGGTATGAATAATTACAGATTTATTGATAGATGTCAAGGAGAGAACGGTGCCGCAATCAGTACTGACCAAAATGGTTCTACTGCTAAAACTTATTATCCTAGACATATGACTATATGGGTAAACGGTTATAGATGGGTTCAAGGTTCTGATAACACTAGAAGAGATTTAATGCCAAGTAACACTGACTTTTATTATGGTGATATTGATGGAGAAGGTGCTACTACGGAAACAGAAGTGTGGATAGACAACATTACATTAACAAACTTTACTCCTGACGTTAAAAATATAACTTCAACACAACCAGTTAATCCTCCTCTTTCATTAAGAGCAAGTGGTAAAGTTAATTCTCCTGTATTTTATCCTACTGGTTCTTCATTGAGTAGAGCAATAACTGGTTTTGATAGTGCAACTGACCCTGCTTCTAATAACACCGCAGGATTTATAGAAAGAACACCCTCAAATTCTATACTATTCGGATGGAACAATAAAACAGATTTATCCTTGAGTGATACTAATATGAAAGGTTCTTATATTCTTTTTAATCAATTTTCTACTTTAAACTTTAACAACTTAAATAAATTTAACTACCCTATGTATACATATATTCCTGATGGTTTATTAAGTATGGAACAAAGTACAAACGAACTAAACAAAATGGGCGCACAATTTATGGGTTCTGTTTTTATTAGTGGTACTTCTCAAGCCAATTGGTTACCTACAGGTAGTGCTTTATCAGGTGCATCTTTTAATGTAACAGATTCTACAGAGACACAAAATGCTTTATCTATAGCCTCTGGTAGTAATGATTTTTTATCAGTAGATGCTTTACAACAAAAAGGATATGCATACTTAAGTGTAAGTGGTGCAGCAGGTGGAGCTGCTATAGATTATGGTGGGTGGAGTAAACGAGAACACGCCGCTGTTTCTACTAAGGTTCTCCGCTACCCTCAATATTACAGTGGTTTAAATGGAAATCAATTAGCAGTAGAGAATCCTGACATTTTTAACGAGTATCAAAACGACAAATACATATTATATCGTGCATATGGTACGTTCCAGACGAATGAATATAGAATTTTAGAGTTAGCACAAAAGGGTGCTATAGTAGGAAAAACTATAACGTTTAGTGAAAATGTTAATACCTCAGCTTCAGGTAGTTTATTATGTACTTTTGAGACACTTCCAGAATTATATATATCTCCTTATAAATATTGGGTATCCATGATATATAACAGCGATGCTAAATTTGGTGATTCAAATGATGAAGCGTTAATACCCCGTTCTTATGGTAATGTAATGGAAGTAAAAAACACACCTTCTTCTCAAGGTACTGGTTCTCAAGGAACTACTTTCAATGAGTATATTTATAGTTATAATAAAAATTCAGCAAACAAAACCGGAGGTAACACTGGAATTTATACTAATAAATGGGATTTAGCAGTAAGTAGTGTTTCTAGTGATTTAATATTAGACAAAGATTTTGGTTATGGTCCTTGGGATGAAGAACTTAAAAAGGGTGGTAACATCGCACAAAGCACTCCTACCTCTTACCAATATATGGATTTAGATATGTCTAACGCAATTGAACAAAGAGTTTTTGATAATAATCAAACTTTCTTATTATATATGGTTTTAGAAGGTCCTACTAAAGAACAAGAAGTAGTATTATATAATTCAGCTCAGCAACAAGCTACAGACTACATACCTCGATTTTATTTAGAATATAAAGACTCGCTTCCTCTTATACCGGATTTAGGTATAGAACCAACCGTAGATATACTTTCACCTGATTTGAACTTATATGACTTAACTTCTGAAAATTTAAACGCCGTTAAATTTACATGGAACGAACAAGATGATGATATATGGTATAGATATTTTATAGTAAGTTCTGGAGCTGTACAAAACAAATATGCTCATGCTCGTTTATGGATACCATTAAACGAACAACCAGCTGATACTAATTTATGGAACCCTCTTGAAAATAAATATTATGTTTATGATGTTGTTAGTGGAACATCTACTACATTGACTAATGGTGGTGGTTCATATTATTCTTTGAGTACTTTAGGTACTACAGGTGCCGCAGTCGGTGCAAGAGCTGCTGGTACTTATAATTTAACACCTGCGGATTATAATACTGATGTAGAACAGTTTCCTGCTTTATATACTTCAGGAGCTAATTTACAAGTTGTTGTAAATGGTGCAGGTGCAGCTACTGCAACTATAACTAATAATGGTGGTGAAGGATACTTCGCAAAAGTGGGTAGTACTAATTTATCAAACCCACCTCAGATTACTATACCTGATTCTAAATTAGGCAATGGTGGTGCTGCTGATTTAACTTTAGGTAGGACAGGAGGGGGTGGTACAGATTCTACTATAGGCACTGTTACTACTTCTGTAACCTCTGATTTAATTGGTATATCTAACTGGGCACCTGAGTTTGACCAAACTGAGTATAGCTACTTAACATTACCAAGTGGTGGTAATTTTGACTTCCCTATGGCTAGTACCGCTGAGACTGAAGAGTTTAGTGTTGTAGTACATTGTACACCAGACACATCATTGTTAGGAGGAGCAAGTTCTCAATATAATTATATACTAAGTAAATCTTATAGCACTAAGGGTTCGACTACTTATCAAGATGGTTTTGCTATGTGGATATCTGGTGCAAACGCTAATGCTCCTTACATTGTATTCAATCATGCAACAACAGAACTTGTATCTAGAACTCCTATAGATTTAGATGGTAGTGCTTTTAGTATTATATATACTTATAAAAAGAATAATTCATCTGGTCCGGATTCAAACCTATATATTAATGGTGTTTTAGAAGCGTATGAAGAATCAGCAGTTGGTTTAGGCACTACAGATAGAAACCTTATTATAGGTGGGGCTTTGTCTGGTAGTAGTGCTACTGTAGTAAATACAACTACTCAGTTTAAAGGAAGTATAGAAGAAATTATACTTTACAACACGGAAATAATAGTACCACAGAAAAGCCAAGAATATATTTACAATACTTCAGATTTATTAGATATATCAAGCAATAAATTAATTACACATAATACACGATTGTTTTTATTTGATTACCATAACATTAGAGGTAAATCTGCTAAAGAAGTTACTGCTAGTAACCAAGTAGCATGGAGGGCTACAATTTAATGTTAGTTAAAAACATTACTGAAAACATCTGCCCAAGGTGCAAAGCTGATAATAAATATGCAAACTATATAATTAGAACGGGTGTATGCCCTCATGTTTATAAAAGGTCAGAAGATGATTATGTGTATTATGAAGACAGTATAGAAGAGGATGAAGAATGAGTTTAACGTGGAATACAACAACAGGAACAGCTAACACTGAAGTTACAGGGACTTTAAGTTTCCAAGATAATAATGTAAGAGCAGTTTACATTGACTGGGATGATGGTTCATCTAATAAAAAAGAAGAATCTAATTATCAATGGTTACAATTTACAGAACCAGTAAGTGGTGCTACGGCTACTCACACATACAACGCAACTGGTACCTTCAAACCTATTATACAAACAATTAATTCAGAAGGAATAGCTTCTCGTTATTATAGTGCAAACGCTACTGAGTCAGATGTAAGACCTTTTAGCCAAGATACTAATATAGCTTCTCTTCCTGTTACAGATTTTACATCTACCTCTGTAATGAGAACTCAGAACAAAACATTAAAATCCGGTATAGACAATTCTCTGTTTGACGTGTATGGTTCTCAGGAACTATATGTTTCAATATTCCCTACACTTACCAACACCGAAATAGAATATGCTTTACCTATTAAAATAGACCTTACCCTTTTAGTTGATAATGTATTATTATCTGGGGCTAGTGATAGTGTCGATTCTATCGATGCTAGTGGGGGTGGTGGTAGTAGTATAGAGAAGGTAGAAGTAGTACTCTCTGAGAGTTATGTTACAACTCCATCTCTGAATTTTTTAGTAAATGTACTTCAAGATGGTGCTAGTAATAGAACTGCTTTATTATCAGGAGCTACTGTTAGGAAAGTATTAGAAGTCAAATATAAAAATCCTAAATATGTAGGGGCTTCTGGTGCTACTGACTACACTGCTAATGAAGTTTACAATAGACTCAAAATAGGTTTCTTTGTGGCTGGTATACCCGGTCAACTCAGTGCTACTGGTTATCCAATATGTTATATTACACCGGGAGAACCAATCAAAAAAGCTGATGATATAGAAAGACAATTGATTATGGATTTCTCTCAGAGTCGTGCAGCTGCATCGAATGTGAGTATGAGTAAATATTACTATGACAATGGTAAAATGTATTTTTCACCTGCCTTTCCGTGGAATGCTGGTGATGGAGGAGCAAACCCTACTACTGTAAATAATGGTGGTACATTATCTGCTGCTGCCACAACTATACCAGTGGTTTCTACTGCACAATTTCCAGCAAGTGGTACTATGCATGTAGGTTCGGAGATGATTCATTATACTAATATAACTGCTACATCTTTTTTAAATTGTACTAGAGGATTTGCTAGTTCAACAGCTAGTACTCATGCAGATGGAAGTAATGTCAATGTAGGTTTCTTTTTTAACGCAACTCAACAACGTGAGTATTGGCAACTCAAAGGTATAGGAAAAGACAGAGCATATCAAACAAACAAACAACGTTCTGTATCTTATACATATTTAGTAAATCCTTATGGTAAATCGTTATCTCATAAAGCAATGCCATTCAAAACAGGCACTACTTATGATTCTCCTTGGACTACAACTAATGCTTTATCTAATACATATACATCAGGTAGTATAGTTATGGACCAATTCTTGATGGATGACTTCGGACGTCTAGTACCTCAATCACACATCGTTAGATTACAGACAGAACCAAGCTCTGCTAATAGTTATAGAAGTGATTTAGATGTTCCATGTGTTTTTAGAATAACACCAGCTAAATCTTGGAATCAAAACGCAGCTGGAGGAACAGCTAGTGAAGCTAACGCTAGAGATTTTCCTACTAAAATATTAAGCAGTGGAAGTAATACCACACACTCTACTGACTACTCTACTAAAAACATGAGTAACAGTAGTGGAAGTGCTATTAGTTTAGAAGATGTTAATGTTGGAACTCAAAAGGACATGGGTGGTAACACTAGAGCCACTAACCTTAATGAGTATTTATTATTATTATTTGATGAAAAACCTGACAAATTGTTTTTTAACATGACTAACTATGCTAAGGGTATTCAGTCTGCTACAACGACTGCACCCCCATATGGTATAAATGATGTTTCAGTGTTAATGATAGAAAATTCAGGAACTAATGTTCAAAGTGTACATTGGGAACCTGTAGAGTTTGAAGATGGTACTTCTGTTGTACGGGAACGTAGGAACACAACCAACGATACTTATGATAGTTATGAGTATAGTCTATCTAAAAGTGGTGTTGTATCTTTCAATCCACCTGCTGGGTGGGAGTCTATAAAATTAGAAAATCTATATGGAGGTAGAATAAACACAACTACTATACCAGAAACTGCTGGAGATTATGGTTTTGGTGTTATTACAGGTAGTGTATCGGGAACAATAGGTTCTAATGCAACCGCAGGTAGTTTGTATGGCGATTACTTTACCATCAAGGGAAAAACTTCAGGAGATATAACTACTCCTTTGTCTGGTACTAACGATGAAGACATAGGTTCATTTAAATATATAGCATTACCTTTCTCAGGTAGTCAATACAATATGTTAACCTATGATGCAACATTTAGTTCTAACCCAGTAGCTACAAACCAATTAACAAATAATGCTACTTATGGTTCGGCTTCAAAAATAATGAGAGTAGATTCGGTGTCTGGGACAAATGGAGAAACTGTATGGGGTACGTTTACAACTGGTGGACCTTTCTCTATGGATGAACGTTTATATTTATTTAATGCAGCTAATGCTGTAATAGACACTACTAGTGCAGTTAAAGTTTATACTATATACAATACAGCCAGTGGTAACGCTTTCTGGATTAGTAAAGATGGTGGAGATGGTTATAAAGAAGCTGATGATGTTTTATATTTCCACATAGGAGATACTGGTAGCATTATGAGAGGAGGAGCAGAAAGGTTTGGTGGTGATTTAAAGTTTACCATACAGCGTATTAATGGTTATGATGCCATAGATGGGTTTAGTAAAGTTTATTTACCAAGTGGAGGTACTAATAATAAATTACCTTCAGTAGATAATTATTTCCCAGTTACAGGTTGGGATAATGATTTTAATATAGGAGGTGCCGATGCAGCAGATGCTCTTAAAGGATTATGGCAAGGACAGGAAAAATATGCTGTGAAAATTTCTATTTCAGGAACCGCAGATAATACTTCTGGTGGTACACCTATTAATCTATATCCTGAATTGTGGAACATATATGATGCAAGTAAGGGATATCATAATATTATTGATGTCGTAGATAACTCTGCTTACAATCTTAACTCTTTGGCTATTACAAGTAGTATTAGTATAGGAAGAACAGGGCAATACTTTAAAGCAATAACCCGCAAAGGAAAGGTATTTATAACTAAAACTGGTATTGCTATGGAAGAAGTTGGGTTTAGTAGTGTAGCTTTAGGTGATGAGAATTCATCTACTGCTTTTGATGACCACGGTCCAGACACATTATATGGACATTTACACACTCTACGTAAAATACAAGCAGAGGATTGTAGAGTTTATTGGGATGAACCACAGAAGGATGGTACATTTGTACGGTTGTTTGGTGTAGTTCAAAACGTAAGTGAAGTCGCTAGACCCCAAGGACCTCGTAGAGTAGTAGACTTTACATTTACTTTAGGAGTAGAAAATATAGCTTTGATAGATTCCTCTGGTAACTTAATGACAGACATTTATCCTCTAGGAGGCTTACAGCATGAGAAAGCTTACACCTAGAATATCTATTAATGGAAGAGATGTAGATTTTTTAGATGGTGCTCTAACTTCTACCGGTGGACTAACTGCTGCAAGTTTACAGTTTAAATTACCATTAACAGAAGCCGGTAATATGGCTCTATGGAATCAAGAGGTTCTTATGTATTTTAATGATTTTGAAGGCTCACCTTTGTTTAGAGGTTACATAAGAAGGTTGAAAGAGACATTTGATTATATAGAAGTTTTTGCACAAGATGCTTTGGGCTACTTAAAATTAGCTGGTGATGTATCTAAAGCAATGGTACCACTAGATGATAGAAATAATATAGATGGTTTAACTATAGGTAATGCTATTCGTAAAGCAATCAGTATAGCTGAACTGAGTGATAAAATAGGAACTGATTGTATAGGCGATACTACGCCTTTGATTAGCTCTTCTAGACCCCCCTTGAGAGGTACGATGAGCTTAGAAGATATAATAAAAGATTTGTTAGGTAGAGCTGTTGATGATAGTGGTGATTTACCAAGGCCTAATATTGCTAAGTTAATAGATGATGGGGGTAAGTCTCAGTTCGTAATAGAATTAGAAAGTGATTTAAAAACTACTGCTCCTACTATGGTGTTTACTGAGTATGATAATATAACAAGCCTAAAGATAATTAATAAAAAGGTACCGACTATTATAATAGTTAATGGAGCTAATGGAGTAAAGGGTCAGTATTCCCATCAAACAGCCGTAGATGCATTTGATAAAACATATCTAGAAGTAAATAATGATAAATTACAATCCCCTGCTGCTTGTAAAGATTTTGCACAAAAAGTATTTAGAGCTAATTTAGAAACTCAATATGAATATGGTATAGATTCTTTCGAAGGAGTATACTTAGAAGAAAATGATGTTATAACTATTAAAACAGATGACCCTGAGTTCTCTGGTAACTATAGGGTAAGGGGTAAAAAGATTGCATTTACACCCGGGGGTTTTGCTATAGGATTAAATATAAATAGAAAACCACCAACGTTAGCAGAGTTTATAGCACAACAAGATAATTAGTCTCTTGGATTACCAATAATTCCATCGTTTCTAGCTTTGGTAGGTGCGTAGTCTCCAGCGTTTGCTCCACCACCAGATACTTCAGAACCACCGGGGTTCATAGTTCTAGCAGATATGGTTCCTGCTGGTTGCATACCTTCAAATTCTCCACCACCTACTTTAACGACGGAATCTATTCTACCTTCAGAAGTAAGTCCTGCGTCTCGACCCATCTTGCGGCCGTATCCAGTAATATCTGTTTCGAATTCCATGTTTAGATTTCACACTTATCTCCAACACAAGCAAACTCAGACTTACCTTGGGTATTGTCTTGAGTCTCATATTGTGACAATTGCTTATAATCAATTACGGGTTGAGCCTTTATAAGCCTTTCGTAGGTTCTGTGGTCAATTTCTTCATATGGAGCTAATTTATACTTACCACCTGAGTAAGGTAAGAAAGATACTCCGTTTATAATTTCCCAATTTTGATACACCCAATTACCAACTTCGAACCATTCATCATCTCTAACATATACAGTCATACTAGCATTGTGTTCACACCAATTGTGTTGTAAGTTTTTATAATGTTTTAATTGGTCTAAAGCAGACACATCCTTTCTAGTAACACAACCGTCTGGTGATTTGACTGGGAATTCTAGTACCCATGTACTAGCGTCTTTTTTATTCTGTCCATTCTCTGGGTTACATTTTATACCACTATCTTTCATTAAATTAAACAGTGGGTCACGAGCCGCAATTCTGTAACGACGGATATAATACTGAGAATATCTTGGGTGAACTCCAGACGCTGAGTCTACAAGCTGTGAAACAGTTCCTGATGGCTTTACACAAGTGGTCGCTGCTGGCATTTTAGTTCCTAGTATACCAGATGATTTACGAGATATACGTAAAACACGGCTTTTAAGGGCCGCTAATGCCTCTGATGTTAATATCGAAGGGTTATCCATCTGACCTGTCAAACTGACACCTAGAAGCGCTTCTACGTCACAATTCTTTTTCCACTCTTTTCTGAGATATGGAAAATTTGTGAAAGAACTTTGTATAACACCAAGCCATGTTGCTGTCTCAACCTTGTCTAACAACGTATCAAGGTCATCGTCTTCTCTTACTACTACTTCCGAAAGGTTACAAAATTGCATATCTCGTAACATTATTTCTCCACAAGGATTTGTACCCTGTATGAGTGGAGCGTAACGACGTGCAGGGGCTTTAGCTTGAGCTGAGGAGAGATTAAATATACCTCTCTCACCTGTTCCTGATTTAGCTAACGCACCCCATTCAATTAAAAAATCTGCTGCGGATGGTTTTTCTCTGTAGATAGCACTGTTGTTTGCCATTGCTCTCTTAATAGGAAAGGGCCATTCCTTTGCGTGCCTCATTTCTTTATCAGTTAAATCACTCAAGGATATCTGGGAGCTACGTCTTACTCCACCTACTACAACTATCTCAGCTATCTGGTTACAGATGTCGTGAGCTTCTAGTGTAGTCATTTTTCTACCTTGAGCGTTGTGCATAGTTTCACGAATAAAATCGTGTAGTTTAACTAATGGTGCAGGACCAGATGCACGACCACCCATAGTCATAAGTCTAGCTCCTTCACCTCTTATTTTAGAATAATCAAAATAAATATTTTGTCCTTTGTATAAACTTCCCATTAAATCTTTAACTGAGTCTGCCCAACCTGCTTTTGAATCTTCAATAACAAACTTAGCATTACCTTGTGCTGATTTAATTTCTGGTACTTCTGGTAATTTAGATACTTCTTCTTTCTCAACTGAGAAACCAAAACCAGTACCACACATTAATACATATAAACATTCTGCAAATGCTTCAACAGAATTAATTTTCGCAAAGGAGCAGTTGTATATGCAAGTATTATCTGCTTTAGCTGCTGGACCTGCTGCCCATAAAAAACGCATCGATGGCATTACCGCAAACTCTAACATATACTTTCTAATCTTGTTAATAGTCTTATCTGGTATATCTGGTCTTTCTGAAATTATAAAACCAATAAATCTTTCTATCGTCTCAGGCCAATCTTCTCGCCTGTTCTCTTCTTCTAACCAACGTGAATACGTTCTTTTATATATAAATTCTGCTACTTCGTTCTTAAACATTTTACCACTCCAATTGCGGTTTCATTTTATAGTTTGAGCTACTATATAAGCTTTTTTCTAATTTTAAAAAATACTATTTAAAGTCTGTTAAGACACGCCGAGCGCAAGTGCAATTCTTTGGTGAATCACACTTACATCGACTTTGTGAAGTTAATAAACTCACACTTTTTTAAAGACACCATCCACGAAATATCCGTGAACACCATCTTTAAGATATATATCCTTTCCTCTGTGGTCAGGATGTTTAGTAGGTCCTTCTAACCCATCCCATGGATTAGCTACTACTTCTTTCTTTTTAGGCGCAGCCTTTTTAGTTTCTTTCTTTACTTCTTTTTTGGCCATTATTCTACCTCTATCTCTCTCATCCTACCACCAATCATCTTCATGACGGTCTTAGGTTTTACTTCTTCTTTGACGTCAACGTCTTTTTTGCTAGCTTTTTTATCTACCATGATATCACTTTTTCTTTTTACGGCGTCCCGTAGTTTTCCTTTTTGCCTTACGTTTGACTTTAGTTGGAAGTTTAGCGCCTTTAGGCGTCTCCTTCTCCCATCTCTTCGCCATCGCCGGCTTGTTCTTGTGCATCCAAGCTCTCTGTTTCTTGCTCTTGAAGGGCATCTTCGTTCTCCTTTTGTATTTCTGCAAGGTGTGCTTGCCAATCATGAACTAAATCATTCTTCTCAACAAAGCCTTGAACTATTTCAGTATTACTTTGCATACCTTGTTGTAGTTGCATTAGGTTCTGTTCAGTGCTTTGCAGCCTTTCTCCAGTCATACGTAGCTGTGTTAATAACCAACTTATATTATCCATAACTTGAGCAGGACCAGTGCCTTTCTCAAATTCTTTTACCCATGCTTCTACATCGTTCATACGTTTCTCTATTCTTTTCAATGTTGCCATATTTGACCTTTCCTAGCAAGGACAATCGTCCCTGCATATTTTCATTTGTATTAATTTATCCTTTGAATACCTATTTAAAGCTTTCTCTCTCATGTTGTGTATTATGTGTCCAGCTGTGTTAGGATTCTCAGTATACCAACCCCAGTCTCGGCCGGGCTCGTTGTATATACTAGCGAATACAAAGTGAATGTCAGCGTTGGAGTAACCAGCATTGATTAACTCCATACCTATTATTTTATTTTCTTCGTGACTGCTATGTCCACGCTCTATATTACGCTCTATGAGCTCTATTATACACCCCCTTAAGGGCATTATATAATCACTCTCTATAGAGCCTTTATGCTTAGTAGAGCTTATTGTTGCATTATTAATCTTATCTAAAAGATAATTAACGCTTAATGATACATTATGCTCTATATCTAATTCGTCACACATAAACTCAACAAAGTGTCTATATGCTTTTTTACTTTTGGTTGATTCAAACTTATCAGTTCGTGGCTCCGCAGCCATACCATATATTTCTTCGATAGACATCTTCATTACTTCCTCTACCGTAAGTTGTATACACCACACTCCTGTAGGTTCTTGAGTTAATTTAGATATATACTTTGTGTTTGGTATTCTTCGTAGACAAGCTACGCTGTTGTTGATACATGCTTGGTCTAGTGTTTTAAGTTTATAATCTTTCTTTATAGATGTTAAGTAATTTCTTAACATGTCTCTCTTGATACCATCCGATAAGTCCACGTGGGAGTATAGGTCTATATTCATTTGAAAGCCCTTCCCCCCTGTAAGATATATCCTTGGGGTAATTTCTCGAGGTTTGCAGAACACTCTTATAAATCTTCTTACGTCCATTAAACATTTTTTCACATTCTTTTCATCATCAAAATCAAACCATATAGTGTTTAATACAGCAGAGTCGTAATTAGTTTTACCTTCTACTCTGTCTTTAGTATCATCAAAAACATATACACTAGTATAGCAATTCTTTTGACCGTTAAATTCTTTTACTCTTTCTTCAAGTTGGTCGATGTTGTAGCATCTTCCAATTCTTGCTGGGATTCCAAATTCTCTGAAATACATTCTCCTACCTTTTCTAATACTTCTATCTTTTGACACCAATCTGTTGGTATCGCCATGATATCACACCCATCACACTGTGAACCGTGCATTATCACAACTATTGCTTTATCATCTTTAGCAACTAATTCACCTACTGTTTCACATATTGTAAGGTGTTCTGATGGATTGTCTCCATTTATTACATATGTTTTAAAAGTGCTAGCTGCATCGTTCCAAGTTACCTTTACAAACGGACCAACACTACCTAAGGTTTCACCCTTTCTCTTAGTGTTATCTAACATCTGTCCGTTTCTAGTATTAACTTTTTTGTTGTGCAACGTAGTCATCTTTCCACTCCTCGAACAATTGAGAAACAATACCTAAATCACCTTCATGCTTATAATATTTAGCATTACTTGGGGTTTCACTTACCATTACAGGATTGTAAGGTCTGTCAAATAACAAACGACTGTAAGGTATAGCATTGTCAGCTAGCCATTCTTTTGTTGCCATAACCCAATCTAAAGAGTTAGGTCTTTTACACCATATAGTTATGTGGTGTTCATTCTTCATTAACCATGTCATAAAATCTTTTACGTTAGCTAATGGTTTAGCTCTTTCTACATCACTGTAGTCTTTACATGGAGTACATATGACTCCATCCATTCCAAATACTAAATTCATTTCTTTATTTCCTCTGTTACTTTTTCAGCCCAATCTATCCATCTCTTCCCTATAACTTCCCAACTATAGTGTTTTACTGCATGTTTTCTGGCTGCTTTACCTGCATTTAGTTTAGCAGATATATCTTTGTAGTAGTGTGTTAATGCTTGACTTATGGCATTTTCACTACATATAGCTCTTTGTGGAGCTGCTCTCTGTGGTGTATCCCACCACATATCTTTATAAGGTAATAATATACCTCTTTCACAAATATCTTCTTCTTCTAGATGGTCTCTACCATTTGGTGATGCGTCATTGTGATGACCACCCAAAGGATACATAGGTATGTCTTCTTTCTCAGGGTCGTCACTCTTTACTAATTCCCACCCTGTAGTATAGTTTGTTACACAAATAGGGACACCACACGACATCGCCTCCAGAGTAGGTATACCAAAACCTTCACCAGCTGTAGGTAATACAAACACATCCATCATATTGTAGAGATTTGCCATTCCTTCTTCAGTAAGTGCTTGTCCTGTATCTAGAGTTCCCATAGTTGGTTCCATAAGATATTCGGCTACACCATATTGGGCAGCAAACTCAGGGAACTTCCAACCCATATAATCACTCCAATCCATATGCAATAATAACTTAGCATCATCTGGACTGAGATTATGCTCCTTTACAAACTGAGCAAATCCTTTGATTAACCTAGGTATGTTCTTTCTATGTTGGTTTCTAGCTACACAACCTACTACAAACGATTTAGGTCTAGTAATTGTTTTACCATTAAATTCATAAGTAGGATTGAGAATAGGTTTAAAGAGATTAGTATCTACACCATGAGGTATATATGTAGCCTCTACGTCGAAGTCTTTAAGTAGTCCTTGTTGACCATAACGAGACATAGCTATAGGATAATCAATCTGATTCAATTGTAGCTTCCAACTAGGCATAGAAGGTTCACCATCATAAGGTATTATTACACCTAATTTCCATGGAGTACCTTTAGCATAATCTTTATATGCTTTATTTAAAAGTTTTACTCTCTCTGTTCTTGATAACAAATCTCCTTTTTCATTGACTAAAGGAAACTGAACATGAGTAGGAGCTTTAGAATCTGTGATATGTTTAAACATCTGAAAATCTAAATGTCCTAATATTAAATCTGGTTTAAAGTTTTTAACCCATGTTGGAAAAGATTTTTCTCCAAACTTCTCTTGGCCCGGATGCATTAATGGTAATAATTCAAAGTAAGATTCTTTCTCAGTTTGACCTAAAGGCCATGGTGTCCACCACTTAGCGTGTGCAGGGTTCTGACATCCTGCAAAACCTATGTGATGACCCTCGTTATGCAATACACAACTTAGATTTTTTGTGTTAGTTCCAAAACCAGTTGGAGCCCAAGGGCTATCTGATATTGGCATTATTCTTAACTTACCTTTTTTAGGGTGTTCCCACTTTAATTCAATGTCTCTACGACCTACTGTTGTCTCTGTATTCATCAATTCCTCTATTGTTTTATAGCAATAATATCTCTTTTATTAACAATAACGGTTCCCTTTTCTCCAGTAAGGTATACAAAATTTTCATCATCATTCGTTATCATTCCTCTTCCTACTTTAGTTCTTTCTTCTTCACGCCAAACCACTTTGACTTCTGCGTCAGACAAAAAGGCTGACAACGGTTTACTTTCTTTTTCATCCATTATATCACTTCCCACGGGGGTAAGGAGCAGCAACGAGCTGTCCTTAATATAATTATTACCTACAGAAGTATTTAAAGATTTGCCTTGATATAAGATATTACTTCCTTAAATTTTTCCTCGTCATATTTGCTTCTACCAACATTGGACATACGAGAACATATCACAATATTGTCTTTGGTGTAATCTTCTCCGCAACGGATTCTATCTACACTTAATGCAAGTGGGTGCCATGACACATTAGTCCATTCTGGGTCTAACGGTATGTTCAACCAATAACACTTACCATTCTGTTTATTAAAAAATATATCTTTTAAATCATCTGCATCGAAATCTATCTTCTTTGGTTTATAGTTAGGTTTTAATTTCTTTTGACCTGCATAACCCTTAGGTCCATAGTCTGCACTCTTCTTTACATTATACCATAATCTACCAAACGGGTCTTTATATTTTCTTGCTGGCATTATATCCACTCCGCTAGTGATTGTTGTTTTTTATCTAATAATGTTAAAGGTGGCTTCTTCTTTACATAATCTTTTAAATTAAATTTAATTAATAGGTTAGATATTGTGTCCCAATAGTATGTAATATCTATTTCATCAACTGATTTGATTTGTTCTTTAAGACGATAACCTTCCTTTGTCTTAGCATAGAAGTAAGTAGTTCCTTCTGCTGGTTCCATTCCTATTTGTATACCTAGATTCATTAGTTGAACTGTTAAATCGGTATCTGATTTATAATCATCATACCCTCTATTGGTTGACCTACGCATAATAAAATCTTCTAATACATATCCATCTAAGTTATATAATTTATCTACAAATGAATTTGTAACGGTGTTATTTAACCGAGCGTCGGATAACCTATCTAACACCTTATTATAGAATATAGAGCGGCTCTTAGATTTAAACGTGCTTCCATGCTTCGTAACACTACCATCCAAGTTACGCAATATATAATTACCAACCTGAATCCATACTCCTTCGAGGTATTCATCTTTATCCATATCTATATGAACTGATTCACACTGACTATTTAATTTATAATCTAAAAGTTTACGTAGCCTATTAGTTAACCATCTTTCGTCCACATCCACATTAGTATTAATCCCATCTGTATGAACATATACCACAGCATCTTTTCCATATCTGCCACGGATGATATCGACCGCTGAAAGAATGAGGAACCTTGCCATCGCGGTGATAGTAATACCCACAGCCATGTCGCCGTAAGAAATATAAGGATTAGCATTTGCACCATAGAATGTATTCACCATTATTTTAAGAGCATCGGATTTACTCTTGTCCTCTTTAGTCTTTCCAAGTTTATAAGGTTTACGCATCTCTTTAAATGTAGAACACATATCATACAAACAACTGTTCTTACTTCTATCAATCTTGACCATCAATCTTTTATCTACTTTATTATCGGGAACATAGAGGATTCCATCCTTAAACTCTATGTCTGGTGTATAGTCGTCATAGCCTACGATTCTAGTCGTATCAGGCCCTAAGTTGAGAGCCATCGCTATAGAGGGATAATACGAACTGAAATCAATCTTGAAGTTCTTAGCTTCGAAGCCCGGCTTATACAATTGAATGTGTGCAGCTTGATAATTACCTTTATCAAATCTAAATATATCTGGATGTCGCTCTCTATTTCTATCAAGCGCTACTATGCCCTGCTCATAGAGAGACCTGCCCTGTAGAATTTTCGTAATGTAGCTACTGGGGGCGTTTATATAGGTTGCTAAGGGGACACAGAGAACCTCTGCTACGTATTGTATTTGTGGAAAGTAGTGGTTATACATAAACATTGTGCAGTCCACATCAGACAGAACGTAGTCTTCGATTTCTTGTAGTGAGTAGTCCATCAGAGTTTTGTGTGCGAAGTCGAGCTCGATAGGGTCTAGTCCGAATGCTTGTGATACTTGCTTGAGACCACGTGGTAATCCTGATAGACTATAATCTAATCTAGCCCATCGTAGTAGGTCTAGTATGACTCTACCACCAGCGTTCATCTTAAGTTCTCTGTTGTCTTTGGGTGGTTCATACCCCCAGTCCGAACCATCTCGGTTCAGGTGTTTCTTATACTGAGACTCGTTTATATGATTGTAACGAACCCTGTGGAGAATCTGTGGAATATCATAACCCACAAGATTCCACCCCGTAATAATGTCAGGGTCATAATCTTGTATATAATTAGCGAAGTCCCATAATAGTTGTTTATCATCTTCTTTCTCATTATCCCATAAGAACACTTTGCGCTCTCCAGTAGAAGTTACAATGCCAATGGCAACAATGGGATACTTTTCTCCAAAAGGAAATGTCCCATCTGGGGAGTGTGTTTCTATATCGAACACTAGGCATTTTACATCTTTGTCGTTAGGGTAGTCTGCAAAGAACTTAGGATGTTCTATGCATAACCTTTCGAGTAATGCTTCCCTTCCACCATCAAAGAGTGCGTGGGTAGGAACGTGGTCTCTACCCGGTGTGTAGGTGTGTTTCTTTAGGTTCACTGTTTTGTCTGAACCAACGAGTTTCTTCGTTTCTCCCGTTTCGTCCTCAGTATAGAAGTATGGTGTGTAAGGTGACTTAACTGCGTCGACTTCACCATTCCTATACATCTTGACCATCAAAGATTTATCTGTTAAGTTGATTGTGCGTTTGTTAATACTAGCTATGAGGGGAACTTTCATTCTTCTTCTTCCTTCTCAGCTTTCCAAAATCTTATCAATTGAACTGATTCTTGGATAGCTCTGGCCCACCCTCTGTGAACCTTAGCTACCTGTTCCATCTCACTACTCTGGTCTGAGGTTTTAATATCAGGTTCAAATTGACCTGACATATCCCAATGGTAGTTAGCAGCTGCTGTAAGTATTTGAATCCATTGTTCTTTCTCATCTTCTGTGCTCACTGTTAGTGAGGGGTTTGAAGATGCAGCTGTTTGTATTTTGGTCATTGGCCTTCTCTGAATGCTTCAGCTTCTTCCGGTGACATTCTATTAAATAGTTTGTCCATATTGTTGACCATGAGTTCTGATAACTTTATATCATAAACATCACACAATCTCTGGAGATACCATAAAACATCACCCATCTCATCTATAATGAGTTCTGTGTTGTCTACTCTATCTCGTATTTCTTTTTTGAATGCACCACCGACTTCTCCGGCCTCATTCATCAAACCTATCATTAGGTATTCTTTCTCTCTACGCTTTGGATATTTCGCTGTCTTGCGAGTAAAATCCAAATAGGTAGCTTCTATTCCTTTCACCATATGTTTAACTCCTCTGGTATTTTTTTACTTATATTCTTTCTCTCAGTAGGGAGATACCTATAAACTAAGTCTGCCTTTTGGTCACTCTGTATAACCCAAGGCTTAACTATAATTAAATCATTCTCTCTACACCACATTCTTTTCTTCAGTTTACCACCGATTCTAATCATGCGGGTTTTACTGTCTGCACAGAGGGCTCTCATTCTAGAACCCCCTGACATCTCTATGACTACTGCAAACATCTCATCTCGCTTAGGAAGTCTACTTCTTCTGAAAGTATTCTCTGACTGCTTTGTCTTCTTCGTCATTGTAATCTCCCTCTGCATTTAGTAGAAAAGACTCGTAGTCTTTAATCTTAGCGTCACTAGAAGACTTGAACACTGACGGATAATCACCAGTGTCAACTTCTACCGCTGTCTCTGCTCTCGCACCCAGTTCAATGTTGTCCCCACTAAACGGGTCAACAATCCTGATACTGCTACAACTGCGCCCAATGTATTCATCAGATACTTTAGGCCACTCTTTTCGTATAAACTCTTTCGTTTCTTCAATTAAATCACTCCAATTTATTTTTGATACTGGTTCTGTAATGAGTGGGCTCTTATAGTAAAGTTTTTTACTTCCTTCTTCATCACACTCTAAGAACCCTGTCATCATTAAACCTGCTATAACTGGTCTTAATTTGGTAAATGGTAGACCAGCTGATTTAGCAGCCTTTTTCAATTCATTCTCTGACATCTTAACTGTCTCACTATCTGCAAAACCAAACCTATCTAATCTAGTTTCGGGAAATAGTTTAAGTATGTCTGTTCCATGACTTGGCATGTGTAAGCATTCTTCTACAAATGAGTTAAGATATATTCTCAGTCCGAGCCAGTTATGTTTAGGTGATACTAGTCCATATTGTATACCATCTTGTTTGACTTTAACTATCTCATCTGGATAAAACCTTGCTATAGCATTAATCAACTTCAATAGATACTGAACCTTCGACCGTGATACAGGGAATGCTGATGGTATTGCGTCAAATAGAAATGGGGCGCATGGATTCTTTAATACAGTCGCATCATCTTCGTCTCTTTCTCTCAATGTAGTTAGTATGTGTTTCTTTAAATCTTTTATTTCTTTATCTGACATTGAAGACATAGAGGCTTTTGGTGAAGCTGAATGTAAAAGTTTATGTTTGATAACTCTTTCTGTCTGTTTGACTGTAGGGTTTGTATGCATAATCATACATCTACGTTCTAACTCAGCATCAAACATAGCTGAACCTTTATCATTCTCTACTGCTACTGCCATTAAAACATATTTAGGTTTTAACCACTGTGTTACTGCCATCTTGATAGTAACATCTGTCTTTTTACGTTGGGCTGTTCGCCCGTCTGCCCATGTTTTAATGATTTCCATGACACCCTCTGGTATCTTTTGTGCTTCTGGAATAAAAACAAATCTAGCTTTGTTGATTTTATCCTCGTCATACCATATTGCTGTCTCTGACATATGTTCTACTGAGTAGACATACTCCTCTGGAAGTAGGTTTGCCACAGCTTCCATCAATACAGTCTTACCTGTTCCACTGTATGCTTTGATACAGAAGTTAGTATCTTCTAACAAGTAAGATAGACTTGTAGTTAGAGCTAACGAATCCTCTCCTAGTATAGGGAAAAGTGTTCCGTCTTTTTTCTTTGCATTGTGAAAATATCTTAGCAAATCGTATATTTCATATTTTTTCATTTTGTTATTTTCCTATATAAAAAGTAAAAGGCACCTAGTATAGGGCCATCTACAACCATTATTATTGTTATATACTCTATCAAATCCATTTCTGCCTCGCATTTAATAAGTTGAGAACATTATGTTCACATAACTTTACTGCATACTTTTTAAGTTCTTTCTCTTCTATTGCTGGGAATTGTTCTTTCATCAATAAAAATAAATCTATCATTGTTATTGGTTCTCCATCTTTATCTTTCAGATACTCTACTATCTCTTCTGGTACAGTCCATGTATATGATTGTTCTTCGCTGTTAGTTAGACTTGGTCTGAACTTCTCAGCTACGAATACTTCGTTCTCAGTTTGTTCTATCTGATAACCATTGACACTCTTACCGAAAGAAGTCTTAACTTTTCCAAAAGAAAATTCAAAGACTACATCAGTAGGATTGATGCCTTTCTCTATCAAAGAAGAAAAAATACGTTGTGCTTGTGTATGAGATGCTACTGTAAGCGTGAGATATTTAATAGTCTTATCTGACGATATGTATAACCCATAGGTGAATTCATTTATCTTAGGTGTGCTATTCTTACAAAACACACACTCACCTTCTTTTGCCCAGCATTTATTTCTTTTCTTGGTAGTGGGGTTCCAATGTTTTACCCTGTGTATAGGGGCTATGAATGCAAATTGTCCTAAAGCAGTCATTGAGTCTAATAACCAAACTCTCTCGCTTTTAGTAGATTGGCACCAATCTGTGTCTCTACTCATTCTATCTCTACTTTCTTAGCTGATGTCTTCACTTTCTTTTCTATGACTAAGTCTAGTATACCATTCACCATAGTAGCTTTTGTAGACTCTGGGTCTAACTCAAATAGAAAAGTCTCTTCCCATTTGAAGTTCTTTCTCTCTGAGTTGGCTACGATAGTGACTGTTCTACTACTGACTTCCACATCAACCTGTTCTTTATCCAAACCAGCTAATTCAGCTGTGATTGTTATGGTGCCATTCTCTACATTTACTGAGACATCCTTTCTACTTAGTGTAGATAGGGCATGACGGCCTGAGGGAACTTGTTCTATCTGTGATAGTAAGTCCAACCACATATCCATCATACGGTCTGCATCTCTTCCATACATTTTAGTCCTCCACTGTTGGAGTAGATGCTCCATCAGTTCTTTTCATTAGTCTGAAGTATGGTTTGTTACTTCCTTCTTTCCAATAGGTATTCCTGAACATAACATATTCATCTCCACCTTCGGACTTACCTGAGTAGTAGATGTTTCCGTTCTTATCAGTGTTCCGGAACAATCCGGCTGTTAGTTCTAAGCTATTTTTTTCTGCCATATTTATTTCCTCCTTTCATTATCCATGCATTGTGCCGTGCACAGAAGCGGTTTTGATATCAATCTCTAATAGTTTTTCACCATATGCTGAGATTAATTTATCTAATGTTTCACTAAAGAATTTTTCTACATCAACTTCTGATGTAGGATTTATCTCTAATTGAAATGTCCCGATGCGTAAAAGATGTGTCATCTTACTTGCATCCATTTTAGCCATCATTAACTGACCAGCCATCTCACCCATGTCGGGTTCAGAAGATGAATCTGTCATCGATAACCTCCAACTTAATTAATATTTTTCTTAGGTTCTTTACCATACCTTGTGTCTCTCCTATTTTGTTTTCCAAATCATCAAAGCGTTCTGACATCTTATCTATTCTAGATAAGACATCTTCTATATTTTGAACAAATGGAAACCAATTACTTTCTTCACTATACGTTGCGTTTCTTTTGCGAATTTCTTCCGCCCATCTTGTGTGGTGGTTTTCTTCCGCCTTTCTGTCTTCTTCTATTGTCACTGTTTTGATTCCTTTTTAGTTGTTTCATGAGTATTTTGTTTTTACGTGGGTTCACATGATGACCCTGTCCTGTCCAACCATCAACATAATATCGAATATATCCCATCCAATAGTCACGACAGTTTTCCTCAGTTGGTTCTAAACCCCTCATTATGCATTTCTCTTTGAGACGTTGAACCATCTTACCTGTTTTACCCTTAGCCCATATACGGTCAAAGGCTCCCCATCTTTCATTCATATCTGACCTCCAATGATTTGATAACATTGTTGACAGTATGGATTACCATTGACGTCTCTATATTTAATATATTCTGGAGCCAACTCCCACTTACAAAGGCCACAGTTCATCCGAACATACTTCCTGTGTATGAATCGTGTTGAGGTGGTTGTGGGGCTTCGGGTGAGAAAGCTTCTGGTGTATTCTCTTTTGCCTGTCTAACCATCATCTCTAATACTTTAACATAAGCTAAGATAGACATTTCTTGCCATTTCTCTAACTGATATGTTTTAGTAATCTTTTCAAGGTCTCTACCTATATTCATAATATCGATAGAGTCCATAGCTTTTACTAATATTTCCCACTGAAGAGATTCGTCAGCTGTCATAAGTTCTTTCAAATCTAATGCTGACTCATTATCTTTAGCTTTACTTAGAAAGCCTTCTAACATTTCATTCATGTTTAATCCAATATATCCACTTGAACTTTTTTGATGAGGTAATGACCATCATCATTCTGGAACCAAACGACATTATCGCCACTGCCCATGTTCATATCTTCCAAAATTACATCTGGAATATATACTGACTTATATTCACTTATTCTTTTTATACTACTTACTTGTTTCATTTTACTACCAGCCTATCTAATCTATATGCACGTGGTCTCTGTGCGAACTGAGACGCATATTGTTTTAGATTATATCTGTTATCTTTACCTACTACATAGAAGTTACCTTCTGAGGACATTCTAATGTCTTCGGGTAGGATTTTCCTTACAGAGTCACTGTCTGAACTGTGCTTCCATGAAGCGAAGTCAAACTGTGTTCTGTTTACAGGGTTGTATTGAATACTAACCTGTTTGTGCTTTCCTGTCTTTTGATAATGCTTTACAGCATCCATCAATGCGTTGATTTGTTTTGTTCTATCCATTTTAATCACTCTGATTCATTCAAAACCACCTCCCTATATAAAGGTTATGGTAATGTAAACTGAGACTTGTATAGCATACACTCTCAGTTGGTCTCGTATTGATATTTCTAACGGTATTATATCCATCTATTCTTTGTATGGTGTGCAGTGAACACACCTCTTTCTTCCATCTATACCGACGAAGAACGCTCTCTTAAAACATCTATTACATTCACTCATAATTAATTAAACCACAAATAATATGCGATTACCCCTAAACATAATAGATTACCTATAGTATATAATATTATTGTCTTCATATTTATATCACCTTTCTTTTTTGGTATGTTCTTAGTTGTTTTTACTGTGTAATGAGGTATTGCTTTCCAACACTCGTCGCATAAGTATGCTTTGATGTGTGGTTCCTCACTTGTATAATGGGTGCGACATCTATTACAGTTATGCCACAACACTTTATAATAATTAGGCTTCACTTACTTTCTTAGCTACAGCCATGTATTTTTCTACAGCCATAAGAATGGGTGGTTGTAGCTCTTTAGGTATATAATCTATTCCATCCATGCCGTTATCTAAATCCTGATAAAATATTTCTAAATATGCACTAAAGTTATCTGTGATGTAATGATAACCATTATCTACATCTTCATCATAATCTCGTATGAAGTTAATAACTTGAAATGCTCTACCTAATGCTCTGGCGTGTATCTCACAGCGTGGGTGACATCCTAATATCTTTGACATCATCATACCAACTGATTCAGCTGAACCCTTACAGTATTCTAACATAGACACTATAGTATGTTCTTTCTTCACCATGTCTTGATACATACTTATGTGAAAGTCTGAGAGCCACTCGCCTTCGAACTGATACTTATCACTCACTTCGTAGAATTGTTCTATGACTTCCCTCCAATGTTTGAAGTCATGTAAAGTCTTCTCACCTTCAACCATCTCATCACATACCCTGAGGTATGCGTATAGTTTGTATATATCTTCTTTGATATCATCTGGCCACGCACTCATACATTCAAAGAACGTGGTGCTATATTCTTCCATTATCTCTTTCATTTCTTTTTTATCCTTACTTTCTTAACAGGTTTTCTCTGTATAATCTTATTGAAGTCTACAAACATACCACCTTTCTCTGCTGAGGGTGGTAAGGTATATCCTTCGTAGGGTATTTTAGTTGCTCTTTTTTTCATATTGCTTCTTCGTATAATTTTTGTAAATTCCACCTCAAGGGTGATTTTAATCTTTCGACAATGTATGCGTGTTCATCAAACCAGCTCCATTTAACTGACTTTCTTTTGAAAGCCTTACTGTATAAATATTTAGCCTGTGATGGTGTAATTGCATATGTCTTTTTGTTTCTGTATTCTTCTCTTCTTATCAAGATAAAACTTAGTCCACCAGCCCTTTCCAACTTAGCTCCCTCTCTTATCTGATGCTTAGCGATAGCAGGGGTATTACCATAATGTAAAGGAAAAGAAGTAAGATTCCGAGAAGTTTTAGCCTCAAGCATAATTGGTCTACTTCGGTAGACTGTAAAGAAATCAGCGGGTTGCTTCTCAGCGACTGCGACTTTGACGAATCTGTTAATGTCATTGGTATCCTGTATTCTAAACCACCATATGTGGCGACTGCTTTTCAAGCTTCTTCTTATTTCGTTTTCGAAATTCTTTCCTGTATCCTTTCTTCCCATAATGGGCCTCACTGAGCAAATATTGAGGTAAGTATAGAGCTACTTAATTGCTTAATTAATCATGCTCTATAAACCATGCTCTATTATATCTCCCCTTTAGAGATATATAAAGCTTTGCTAAGTGGAGCTTATAATGTCTTTATAGAGCATAGGAAACATCTTCCGTCTAACAAACCATCTTCACCTATTGAGATACGTTTGCCACATTTCCTACACTCAGTCCATGCTAATGACATTAATATTCTGGAGGGTGCACCTGTGTTAGTCCACAGTAGGGACACGTTACTTGTTTAAGTGGGGGCATATCATAAAGATTCTCTCTACACTTTTTATTGAGACACTTCATTCTGGTTTGCCTAACTTTCTCTGTTCGTCTATAATTTCTTGAGCTGTTTTCCATTCTGATTCTTCAGCTTCTAACTCTAAGTTCTCTTCTGCTCTCGCATAGATTAACTCTCTAACCATCTTAATAGAATCACGAACTGATTCGTTATCAGTAGTCTCAGCGATGTAGAAATCTAAATCATCCATCATCATTCGGGCTACCTTCGGTGAACACCAATCTAAAACAATCTTCATAAAGTGAACTGCGTCGCCTGTAGTTGTGACCATTAGTCAAACTCCGGTGTGTATAGTCCGAGTTCAATCATCCTCTCAAGCCATTGGTCCTGTTCTTTGAGTGGCATCTCGTAGTGAATATATTCACAAATCTCGAAAAGGTAATCCTTTAAGTTTTCCTCAGTCAACTGTGCACCAGCTAACATCTCTTTGAGTTCCATGTTCTCTTGTTCTAAGTTCATTTTTTCTTTGCTCCGTATTTACGTGGTCTTATCATAAGTTTCTTAGTTCGGTTCAAACCAAACTTCTTATCTATCCACACTAATAATTCTCTTATCATCTTTCTTTCTCCGGTGGCCAATAGTATTCATACTCGTTTATGATTGTGAGGTCCGTTTGTGCATCGTCATCGAAGTGCTGTTTATAAAAGTCGTAATCCTTACGAAGTAGGTTCATTCGATGTGACTTATGCAGTTCCGGATAGCCTAACCATTGAGGGTATACTATCGGCCCTTCTATTTCATATAATTGCATCGTGTTGTTATATCCACGTGCAACCCACTCTTCTATCATTACGTTAGTGTAATGTTTCAAAGCGTTTTCGTAACCAACCCACATTAAACGTGCGGGGTGGTTGAGCCAACCTTTCTTATCGTAGTCCGGACTGAGTGAGTTGATGAGCTGAAGTCCTTCTACTCTTTGCTTACCGAGACGACGATAGTCTAATAGTTTGGCTGATGTTCTAAAGTTTTTTGTTGGTAAAAATGTTTGCATATTTTCAATTCCTTTTGATTATATTTCAATATATTTGATTATCCTATATAAAGGTTGTGGTGCACGAAGAGAGAACGGCTTCTCAGTAAGAGTCGTGTGGCTTCGCAATTGAAACCATCGTGCTCTTTCTTTTCGTATACCACGCTACAATGTAGCATTCCACACTCATCTGACATAACTGTCACGATAGATTTACAGGGGTATACTGAGGTATGCTTGACATATACTCGTCGCCATTATGATTAGGCTAAACGATATATTTGGTTCTTTTGTATCCAGCTATCACCATACCGATAGCTACCTCTCTGTTTATACTGTCCTACTACTGATGTCTCTGAAAAAACTTTCAGCGTGGCCTGATAAACAAACTGAGCTTCAAAGTTCAAGGTCTTCGTGCGTTTGGTGGGTAATAAGCTGAGCTATGAGCAAAACCGACTAAGTAAAATAAGTCTCAACTTATTACCTGTCACCCTTAACCCAGCATCATAATCATGACCATCCATAACATCATGAACCCAGCGATTAATATAAACCACTGAGCTTCTTTCATATTATTATCATCATTCATATTTTTATCACCCTTCTAATTACTTTACTTACCTTAGTTGGTAACTCACCTGTATCATCACACAGGATGTAATTAGTAAACATATCTTTCATAATATGTTCACGTGCACCTGAGATGCCTATTTGAATTACATTCCATCCCTGTCCCTCTATGTGTCTGACACACTTCTTAGTATGTGGCACACTGATTGGGAATCTGTATTTGTCTGCTGATGGTTCACCGTCTGAGATAACAATCATAAGTTTGTTACCACCTAATGAGGGTGACTCAGCTTTGACTCTCTCGGCTGATGCGAGGATAGCCATACCATCTCTGTTTTCACTACGTGCTCTCATAGCACCCATAGCTTTTATATCTGATTTATATGTAGGTGACCAATACACTGACATATTAGTGTCACCTTTACCATCCCATTCATAACCGTCAGCTGTGTGACCAAACACCCATAAGTTGAGAGCTTGATTGTCTTTGAGTGATTCACGTAAAGCAATCGCAGTCTCACGTGCTTTAGCCATCTTCCATGAACCCATACTACCCGACTCATCGACTAAGAGACATACATCGAGTGGTTTGTCTTCGTCAATAATCACATTCTTGAATAAGTCGGGTCGACCGAGAGGTATCTTATGTAGCATACGTTTATCTAACTTACCTCTTCGTTGGTTACGAATGGTGTTAATACGTGTGTCACCATATAGTTGTATCTTTCTCTTTAGTTGACCAATTGCTGATTTCATATTTCTTTCAGCCTCAGTGTATTTACTCTTATCATAGTCTGAAGAGGCTCTTTGATTACGCCATGTAACTTTACCACCTTGTCTCAAACCGAGAGCACGGGACACATCCCACTTCTCTTCAGAGTAGTCACTGTCAGCTAACTCATCTATTTCATTAGCGAGTTCGTCTGAGATGGTATCCCTATCTAAACTATAATCAGCGAGTTCTTTTGCGAACTTATCCAAAGCTCGTGATAACTTCTCTTTACGGTCATATCTATCACCACGTTCAGCTTCGTCACGTTCTTTTTCTATAAGTCTATCTTTGATACGTTCCATGTCTTCAGCTGACATCTCTTCACCAACAGATTCACCCCACTCACCTAAAAGGTCTTTGAGTCTTTCATCAGCACGTCGTAGTATTTCTTCTTCGTCGGTGCCTTTGTGTTTCTTAGCTTCTTCTTTAGCGAGTTGATTCATATAACAATATATACTATCCATAGCCATAAAGGTTGAATGTCTATCAGTTAGTGCATCTTTTAGAGCACGGGCAAAGAACTGAATATGTTTAGAGTGTTTCTTTCTACGGTCAGCTGAGATAGATTGTGGGTATCTTACCATAGCTAACAATGTATTCATTATGTCAGCGATAGGATTACCGTTGAACTCATCTATCTTGTGGCCATGCTTACCAAAGAAGTGTTGTTTAACCTTCTCAATATACATAGTGTATCCGGCATGAGTCTTAGCTAACTGAGATTCTATATATTCATCTTCTATAATATTACATATGTTATGTAGTAATCTTTCCTGTGCCGGACTGAGGTGGTTTTGGTGACTATACTCACGTTCCCATTTAGTTAATGGTTTAGTATGAACTAAGTGTAACTTCTCATGAATTGAGAGACCAGCTAATACATCGAGCTTGTCATCATCATTCTCAATGAGAGTCCCATCTACATATATAGTTCCATTAGCCATGTTCGAATAGTTCTTCGAATCAGTTGCGAAGTGTAATGAATGTTTCACAGTTGGGTCTACTACTTTACAAAGAGAATCTAAATGTCTTTTGTGTTTAAGCATACGAGCACTGTCGTTTGTAGACCGAGACCAATTACCCCATGAAGTAGTTCCACCACCGGACCAATATGAACTACCACCCCATGTGAAACCCGAACCTCTATTCCAAAGGTCACCATGTGCTGAGACAGTAGGTGCGGGTGAACTGTATGTCTTTGCTATAGTCGGACTGACGAATGGGTCTACTGTAGTGTAACTGTTGCCACAATCTTTACAGTTGCCATGACCGTCGGCATCAGTCCAATCGTCACACGCATAACAGAAATCATCTTCACTGTCCTCAGTCCATTCATCTATTGAATCGCCATAATCCATTTATCTACCTCACTTACTAAATCTTTATCCTCACTACGGAACTTATACTCGAAGCACTTAAGGCTTCTCTTAGCTGAACCGATAACACATTTATATATAAACATATCTTCGTTACTAACTAAGCCTTCAGCTATTTCTCTTACTTCATTGATATTCATAGTTGGTTTGTTTGGGATGAGAATATCCTCATCTTGTATCAATCTACGTTTGTATGCACCTACGTGTCTACCATTGACCTCAGTATCGGGGAATACATCCTTGATTATCTTTCCTATCATTGTTGGTTTGTAACCATTCAGTATAAGGAACTTAGCCAACTGATGCCAATATGTGTGCTTTCTACGTAATACTTTCTTCTTAACCATCTATTCACCCATTGATTGAATAACTTGTATAATACGAACTCTCTCAGTATCGTCACCACCCTGAACAGGGTAGAACGGTAAACAGGTGTGTTTCAGTGCATCGACTAAAGGCATCCCATCAACAACTAACTCAGCCGATGCTAAACACATACGTGTTGAAACAGCAGTATTGAGTTCGTCTGAAGAATGTAAGTCACGCACTCTCTTAGCAAAGTCTACAATCTTATCACCATCGTAGTCTGTAAGCTGAGGGTTTCTGTTCTGTATCAGTTCTTTCTCTTTCTGTGGTGGTAAGTATTCTAATTCATATATACCACCTGTGAATCTATCTTTCCATGCTCGGTCTAAATCATGAGATGCACCGAGATACTCTCTACCTATGTTAGCAGTAGCGTAAAAGAACGCACCTTTACTAACTGAGACAGTATCGCTATCTTCACTCTCATCGAGAGCTAAATACTTTTGACCATCTAATACCGGCATGAGAATGTTAGCTAAGTCACCTGTTCGGTCACGTGTTACCTCATCTAACATAATGAATGAATCACTTTGTATTGCATTGACGAACCGAGATGGTTTGAACCATGTTCCGGCTTCTTTGTCATACTTAGTGTCACCCAATAACTTAGCTGAGGGATTCATAGTGTCACCGAAGTTAAAACTATAAAAGTCTTTTGCAGTGATATCAGCTAATATCTTACCGAGACTCGACTTACCACATCCTGAGGGACCTGTGATAAGAATGTTTTTACCTCTAAATATGTTTCTCAACATAGTATAGAATGTCATGTCATCAGCGAATTTAAACTCTTCGGGCACATTGACTGACCCTCTTAGTTTAGACATCACTGTGTCTTTCTCTACTTCTACCACTTCTTCGGGGGTAGGTTCCTCTTCTAACGTGGGACTGTCTCGGTCGAATAGACTGTCGAGTCCTCTGTGGTCGGTTTTGTCTTCCATTGTATCTCCAGATATATCATCCTTTATAAGCGTTTCGGTTGTTGAACTGAGAAGTTTATCCTCATCTGAACCATGATATAATCCCTTCTTCCATCTTCTCACTCCACGCTTGTCTTCACTCACGTGCCAATATCTACCGTCTCCGCCTACACGTTCATAGTGTAGAGGGAAGTCAGTAGCTGACTCAGTTGGTGATGGTCTTCCTTCTCTTCTACTCATAGTTCACCTGTAATGTAATCTTCTACTAAACAGTGTTCGCATGAATACTTATTCACTTCGTGTCCACCTGTATCATATGTTGAATACTGTCCACAATCTACGCAGTTCATCAGTTGGCCCTCCTTCTTCTAATCATCTTACGGTCAACACGGCTTCGGTCATATCCATAGGTTCTCTCACCTGAGATACCACTCGAAGTGCCTTTGACTTGATACTTCTTCACTGTTCGTGATATAGTATCTATATCTTTTTGTTCCATTGTGCTGAGGGCATCTACGAACTTTCCTAAGTTCACTGATACTGACCAAGCATTGTCTTCTACATCATCGAAGACGGAATTTAATAATTCCCTCAGCACTGTGAAACGTTTATCATCAGTTGACTGAACACTTAACAAAGGGACTTTGTCTGTGTGCTGAGTCATGTAGTTATTGAACTTAACGATTACGTCACTCAAGGTAAGACCTCTCTGAACTGAGGGAAGGACTCAAAGTTATGTGGATATAATCCATTGTTCTTTACATTCCTGAAGTATGTCTCAGTTGCACGTATCTTACGGGCTTTGATTGCGGAACCGTCTCGGTTCGGGGTTGCACTTAACAGTTGTTGTAACTGTTTGGCAGTCATGCTTTTTAGTTGTATTGCTAATGTGTCGATGTCGGTCATAGTCATCGTATCTACATCAATATACCCCTATATAAGCGTTTCCCCTTGTGGACTGAGAACCCAGCACAAAAAATAAACTGAGTATAAAAAACGGGGTGCTTTTTCGTGCAAAACTTTATATAGTTCGTGTTCCCTATATTAACTATATTAAGATATAGCTTAGTTATGCTAATTATTGCTGTAAGTAAAGAGCTTAGTAAAGCTTAACTAAGTAAAGCTTAATTACTCAGTAGAGCTTTGCGTAATAGAGCATTATAATAAAGCTTAACTGAGATAATATAGGCTGATAACTATTACTACTACAGTTCGAGCACGAACACATTACGTGTCGAACTAAGCTCCATTAAGCATTTTCTCATTGTAGCCTACCGAAAATCTTAGTAGAGCTTGTGCTCAACTGAGACTATTTTCTCATCTGGCCCTACTGACCTCTGGTTCTGGTTTGAACCTGAACTGAGAGCGCAGTTTCTCACTGCCCGATAACGGTTTCTCACGAGCTCTGTAAAGCGAACTGAGGAGGAGGGGTTTGTTGAGCTGAGGCATCTTGAAAAAGTTTCACTCGAGTGGAAAAATAAAAATTATAAAAAAAATAAGGATGGGTAGGAGGATTTAATGTATACCTCCAATGGGTTTATGCCACTACATAGTAGAACCCATACCAGTTTTGCATCCCTCCAGCAGTCGCTTCTCGGTTTGCGCAGTCCTGTGCCTTAGTCCGTGGCGGACTTGTTCGGCCATACCCGATTACGGAAGAGCTACTTCCATAAATATAAGGTGAGCAGTTTTCTGACTTGCTCAGGTGCTTATTATCTATCTATTTCAATAGTCCTGCTTTCTTCATCGCTTTCTTCAAATCAGCTTCTGACATCTTACCAGATGCAAGAGCAGAAACGACTGAATCAACCGATGGTGCTTTACCTGTTGCTTTCCGTTTGGATTGCAGTTCATGAGTGCGAGATGCAACCATAGATGCTGTCTTATCGTTTGAACCGATGACATCACATATTGCTACGAGGCAGTCATACTTTACTCCGGTTGGGTATCGTTGAGATACACCAACACGAGCAAATCCCAGCGAGTCCAATAAAGAACTCACGAGTCTTTCATCCTTTGGAGCCCAAAGGTAATCCATCTTTGCTTTAGTCATACTATACCAATGAGTGTGCCTATTTAAGGTTAACCCCTGCTGACTATTTGTCTTAGTTCTAAGTTCTCAAAGACTTCTGGATTTGACAGACGAATCTCACGAGCGAGTTCCATGTGTCTTCCTCTGCTACCTGTTCCTACAGGAATCATTTCTTTGTATAAACCGTATTTACCATACGGAGTCGTGCCGATTTCTACGAAGTAGTCGACCTCCTTGCTTCCATTCTTCCAAGGAAGATTGGTCTTAGTCTGAGTTGCTTGGCTCATGTATTACCAAGGGGGAACCCCTATATAAAGCTTTTTTCACACAAGTGGAAAAATAAAATGCAACTTCACCTAAGGCTCGGCCTGATTTAAGAAACACCTTAGGGAGCGGTTGCCGAGGGCGCGACAATCTTCATAGGTAGCGCCACACAAGGTGTGACCTGCCATCAGTCAAAAGGATATCCTTCACGAAAGATGGATGAAAAGAGATGCAGAGAATTACATCATAGCTTAACGGATTGACTCTATAACAGGGATAAAGTGATTCAAAGGTGATACAAAATGTTAGCTACACGTCGTTCTAAAACTTAGATGCGCATCGACCGGAAAGGGATTGGTCAGCACTGTCAGCTAGTATTTGTTATGTTAGTGTCTCGTTGTTGCGTATGGTCTATTCTGGTCTCAGTTCTCAGGTCACGGTGTTACAGCTGATAACTGTAAGGAGTGGGGGTAATTTGGGCTCCCCACTCGATAATAACCAATAGGGTGTCCCTATATAAGCTTTTCCCCCATGCTCTTAATCTCACTGACATACACATCACCAAGTTCAAAAGAACCATAGGTAAAGTCTGACTTAACAGCACAGAACCATCGGGCGTGAGGATTCTTTGCTTCGTTCTCAGCGTTCTGGTATTTTTTTAATACTCTCCATTCAAAGCCACGTGGGCCAGTCCAGACCTCATAAGGGTCATCAGTCTTGCGTGTCTTACCACATAAGTTTTTGCTCATAATATACTAATGAGTATGTCTATATAAAGGTTTTTTCACGCAAGTGGAAAAGGTGGGGGGAGGCCCTACCCCCCGGAGGTGTCCGAAAAACAAACGAGCTATTGGCTGGCCTTTTTGATAATCTTATTTGTTTCTTTCTTCCAACTGCGTTTGAGTGGTTTGTCGTAGCTCACAGGTTGCACCCACAGCAAGGTGCATCTTCACACCCGCAGAGGACAATATAGTCCCCTGCCTCATCTATGCCAGAGATGACCATGTCATCTAAAATATCTAAGATGCTTTTCAATTTCTCACATCCTCAGCAAGACCCAAACGGATAGCCATAAGTTGCTCATGGACTCCTAAGTCAATCTTGTTTTTGGTTATGGTTCTGCGTGCTACTCTGCGGAAACGGTGGGCGTTTCTCATGTCTTGTATTTTACTCATATTACTCCATTGAGCAGGCCTTTATAAAGGTTTCTCTGTCGAAGCGTGGGTTGTGTTCGGCACACATACCGGCAAAGTCTCGGACCATATTAAGGTCTGCGTCATGCTTGGCTAATAACTGAGCTATTGCTACAAAATGTTTTCTAGTCATATATTACCAACGGGTGTGTCTATATAAAGGTTTTTTCACATGAGTGGAAAAGGGCGCCCAGCTGTCCCACCGTAGTAGGCCGGCTCACTGGGCTGGAGATGCGTCGCTACGTTTAACGCTCGGGCGGACTTATGCCACTGGCCCTTCGCCATCACTTGTCAGGCGTCTCCTCTTGTCCCCATGCTGGAAAGTTTATTAAACTTACTCATACACTTGCCTCTTCCAAAAGGTGCACCTACTCCTACGGCCACATCTTACAGTGTTGGGGACTCATGGAATCTAAAGATTCTTTTCCATTTCTTTGCGTATTCTTCTTAATGCGATTGTTTGAAGTTTAATTTCTCGTATGCTTAATTTTCTCATAGTATCCCATTGAGTCACCCTATATAAAGGTTTCTCTCAGTCTCCTGTCCAGAAAGTCGCAAACATTTCTGTTTCACAATCTTCACACAGTCCGCCGAATAGTTCGACCTCATCAAGCCCGCAGTCCTCGCAACTGCCAAATGGTTCTCCTCTGCTCATAATATACCAAGAACACTACCCTATATAAAGGTTTTTTCACACGAGTGGAAAATCTCACTTTCTCATCTGGGCTGTTTCTCACCCGCGCAGGTTCTCACCCACGCAGGTAAAATCCCTCGTATTCAAGGGCCTTATATATTTATCTTAGTCTGATAAGACTATTTCTTAATGCTTTTGCATAAGTTGCTTTTGGTAAATTGATTTTACAATCTTCGTTTTGAAGTTTATATTTCAATGCACTAATTACAGCTATTGATGTTTTGTTATCCATTTTAGTTACCTCCATGTATTGGGTATAGGTTGAGAGGGCCGGAGCCCTCCCATACCCCCCACACGGCCTTTATTGTTGGTCGTGTATTTGGTCGACGATGTTATGTAGTATGTCTAACATATAGCCATAAGTTATCACATCATCATGTCCATATCGATTTTTATTCATTTGGTCGATATCATACTTATTTAATTCTATTTCGAATTTCACTTATTCACCTCCCTTTGTATTGATTCCTTCGTTTTTGCCTGTTTCATAATCTTTTACTATTTCTTTAATTCTTTTGATTACGTGAACTCCATATGTCCTTAATTCATTACCGTTTAGCTCTCTACCGGATAATGTGGTAGTATCGGCCAAATAAGTTAATTGACCTACTAAATGATGTAATGCGTTAGATTCATGATAGTTTGACCTATTCATGTCCTTTGTTGCGTAAGCTCTTTTCATGTATGTTTTTATGTCCATGTTTTTTTCCTATATCAGTATTTGATATTTAGTGCCCTAAGACCGGAGTCTTAGAGTCACCTATCGTTTTACTTATTCCCCCCGTAAGTATAACCTTTGTTTCCTATACCGGCCATACCTTGAAATTTTGGTTCTTTACCGTATTTCTTGACATGGTCCCAAACTAAGTTAGCTTCATGAGCTAAACCCTCGAATACGTTATCAAACTCAGCCATAACAATTAGGCTGATATCTTGACCCTTTTTAGGTCGGTGCTTAGATAGACGGCTTTGAGGGTCTGAGGTGATACCGTAATACACGGCTTCCTTAGTGGCCTCGCTACCGAAATCAGCATCTAAGAAATGATACGATGTCTTTTCTTGCTGTTGGGCTAATCGATACACAAAATACTTTTGATTATTCATTAAACTCACTCCAACAATCATAACACATTTCAACGTTATGGCTCTCATGTGATGCTTCAACTTTTTCTTGAAAAGTCTCAAAACATGGCTCACAAAATATCTCTATTTCACTATTAGGCAGTGATTCCTCAAATCCTATTTGGATTAACTCGCTATCGGACAAATGGTTTTTTACCATAATGTGAGAATAGCAACCTACTTATAAAGATTTTAGGTCAATCCGTGCTTAGCTCTTTATTCTATAGCTCCAAAAAGAACACCGGTTAAGGCTCATATTCTCAGCTTCTCGCGTAGTCTCTCAGTATCTCAGCCCCCCGTCTAAAATTATAAGGCACATCGTCTATTTTCTTTGACTACCCCTTTAAACAAATCGAGTGAAATTTTGAAAGTCATTATATAGCTATATATAGATATAATAGGTAAGCTACTATTAATAACAATACTAAGCTCTATATAGCACTCCTCAGTTTGGAGACAGAAAGCCTTATATAGTGTCAAAGGTTAAAATTATACGTATGACAACTAAAACGCAAAACTCCATCAAATGGACATGTAATGAAATCAGGGATTTGCTAATACGCAAGAACAAAGCCTACGGTGATAGTGCTTTAGAACCTGACAATATTTTTAGTAAGCTCGACAATGCACAGGCTATCTGTGCACGAATCGATGACAAGCTCAGCAGGATAAAGAATGTAGGGCTTGACGACAAAACAGAGGACACACTTGATGACCTCATAGGATATTTAATTCTACTCAAAATTGCGCGGGAGCAAGACGGCAGCAAGACCACTATATGGACTAGCTGTACTTGTGCACATGGGTGGCATAATTGTGAATGCGATACAGGGTACGTACCTCCATGGAGCTTAGAGCTACCAAAGGATGCAAAGGTTACGGTGTTCGAAAAAAGCAGTGATTAGTGGAGCTTAATATGTTTGAGAAATTATGTACGACTTCAGTGATTAGAGATGCTGGTGAAGAAGGTGTTGTGACGCCTTTGATAATAGACGCCGCCCTGACGGGCGGGTTAGGATTAATGAATCCTTCTATCTTAAAAGATGGCGACGATTGGATTGTCAATGTTCGTAATGTTTCCTATACTTTACATCATTGTGACCCTGAATACATAGAAGGAGATAATCAAGATGGTAAATTCCAAACACCATGGGGACCTTTGAACTATGTGAGACCTGACAACGACCCATACCTTAGAACAGATAACTATATAGGTTATTTAAATCTTGGATGGGGTATAGAAAGATATCATAAGATTAATACTGATAAGTTTCCTAAAATGCCTGATTGGGAATTTATAGGGCATGAGGATGGTAGACTTATGAAATGGGATGACCAATTGTGGTTTGCTGGTGTTAGAAGACATGCACCAGACGGTAAAGGTAGAATGCAAATGTCTAGGTTACAACTCACAAATAATGCAGTTACAGAACAAGAGAGGCATATAATTGAGGTACCCGATAAATCTTCATACTGTGAAAAGAACTGGATGCCTATTCTAGATATGCCATTTCACTTTGTAAAGTGGATGAACCCTTTAGAAATAGTTAAAGTAGACCTTGTTAATGATAAAGCAGAACAAGTTCACCTAGGTAAAGAATTACCATTTAAAACTATTGACCCTAGAGGAGGTTCTCAAGTAGTAACACATGGAGACTACAGAGTAGCTATCACACACAGTGTAGACCCATGGCAAAGTGAAAAAGGAGATAGAGATGGTCACTACAACCATAGAATGATAGTATGGGATAAAGATTGGAATTTAGTTAGTATAACACAACCGTGGAAATTTATGCATGGTAAAATAGAATTTGTATGTGGGTTAGTCATAGAGGATGATATAATGTATATAACGTTTGGTTACCAAGATAATTCAGCGTATTTATTTAGAGTACCATTCAAATTTATGGATAGCTTACCTAAGGAGAAATTATGAAACCTACTTACGACGAATTAAAACAACAAGTGATAGAACTCCAAAAAGAGTTAAATAGTAGACCTGAACTACAATTTCACCCTACACCACACATAAGAAATCTAAGAAACTATATAGACGACCCAACACCAGAGAATATGTTTTATGTGGCCCAAGAGTACGAAGCTTTTGGTCAGACAGCCTCAGCTATAGGTTTCTATCACCAATGTGCTGAAAGAACTAGTAATGACAATTTAAGTTATGAGTGTTTACTAAGAATGTCTATTTGTTATAGAGAGCAAGGAGATAGGAAAGCACACGAAAAGAATTCTTTACTAATGGCTATTGCTTTGATACCAGATAGACCAGAAGCTTATTTTCTTTTATCATTAGTTTATGAAAGAATAGCTCACAGTGAAGATAATCAGAGATGGTGGGATTCCTACACTTATGCATGCATAGGGGAATCTGTCGCAGACAATAAACACCAACCACTCCAGAGTGATATAGATTACTATGGTTCTCATTTCTTTTTGTTTCAACAAGCAGTAACATTATGGTGGGTTGGTAGATGTGATGAATCTCGTGAGTTATTTGAGGAAATATTAAAGAGAAACGATTATCCTAAAAGTATACAAAAGTTGATTGAAAATAATCTATCTAATCTTATAAAGAATAAAGGGAGGAACATGGGTAGATGAAACTTATAGATAATAAATTTTATATACCAGACAATATGGAACAATACCTAGGAGCTAACAATGAGCTTCCAGAAAGTACTGTTATAGAATGGTGTAAAAATAATATAGATAGTTCAAAATGTTTTATAGACATAGGTGCTCATGTTGGTACATACACATGGTCAGTTGCCCCTTATTGTAAAGAAGTAATTGCGTTCGAACCGACTAAACATATTTATAATATACTCTGTGGTAACATTGCATTATCAAAGCTATCACATAAAGTAACTACTTATAATGTTCCTTTATCTTATCAATCTAAAGAAGTTTCATTTCATGAAAGAGCTGACGATGGTGGTACAAACGGATTGAACACACCCTACTTAACAGAGAGTTATGATTCTTATAAATTAGAAACTCAAACTCTTGATAGTTACGTAATAGAAAATATAGGTTTAATTAAAATAGATGTCGAAGGACACGAGTACGAAGTACTACAAGGAGCAAAAAGAACTATAATACAAAACGAATACCCACCTATTATATTTGAGTGTTGGGACATTCCAGAACTAAAAGAAAGACTATGGGCATTTTTAAAAGATATGGGATATACTATATCCAGTGCATCTTCATTAGAAATGTATATAGCACACAAGGAGAAACAATGAAAGACGAATTCTATGAAAAAGTATACACAGAAGATGGTATGGAAAAATTACATACCGGACAAATTAGAGCAGCTACAGTTAGAACACCCTCTATTGTAGTAGTAGACCATTTCTTTAACGACCCAGACGAGGTAAGAAACTGGGCTATTGGGGAATGTAAATTTAAAAATCCTGAAGACCACGGAGCTGTGGGTTACAGGAGCGAAGAAGGAAGAAAAATATTCGACAACACAAAAGAATGTATAGAAAAGATTATGAATGGTAAAATAGTTTCTGGTTCTCAACACGGTGGTTGGGACTACAGTACTAATGGTTGTTTCCAATGGTGCCCAGCTGGGACTCCTATTGTATATCATGCAGATAGCCAACAATATGCAGGTGCTATATTTTTAACTCCAGATGCACCTAGAGAAGGAGGAACTAGCTTTTGGAGACACAAAACTACAGGTTTAGACTGGATGCCACAAACAGATGAAGAGTGTCAAAAATACATGGGACGGTCTTGGCAAGAAGTACATAATTTAATGTTTGGTAAATACGAAGATAATGAAGCAAACTTCTTAGATGGTACTGAGTGGGAAAAAACAGATGAAGTAGCAAACATATACAATAGGTTAGTAATCTGGGATGCTAGAAAAGTACACTCAGCATCTGCTTACTTTGGAGATAATATTCATAATAGTAGACTATTTCAATTATTTTTCTTTAACCTAGAAAGGGAGGAAGACAATGTCGAGCACTAAATGGACTGCCAGTCACATGAGGTTAAGTCCCTCTAAGATTAATACATACCTTAAATGTCCTAGAGAGTTCTATTATAATTATATAGCTAAGTTACCTCAAAAGAAAACTATACATTTATTTAGAGGTACACTAGTCCACCAAGTATTAGAAGACTTGTTTAAGAAACAATTCAAGACATTACCTCAGTGGGAGAAAGGAGTCCCTAAACTTTGGGTACAAAGACAGTTTGAAGATGGATGGGAAGAAAAGATAGCTAAACATAAATGGTTATGGGAAGTACACACTAACGAAGAGATGGATGCGATGTACAAAGAAACTGAAGCTCTACTACAGAACTTCGTCGACTCCGTCGACAAGAAACTAACTGAGATGGTTTCGTGGAAGATATATAAGAATAAACAACAAGCATGGAACGCAGTAGCACCTAAGTATGCTGAGAAATGGGTTAAGTCAAAAGAGTATGCAATAGTAGGAGTCATTGATGTTGTATGTAGTGACTTTGATGGTGGTACTACATTGCTCGATTATAAAACGAGTAAGCGCTACGGAGCATACTTACCAGAGGAATATTATCGCCAGTTGATTATCTATGCTTTCTTATACACATTAGAGATGGGCGAGATGCCGACATTCGTAGGCGTTAATTACCTCCGCTTTGATGATACCTTTTTCGTTAAGGTTAATCAAGAAGTGCTTGATGAAGCTAAAGACTTAATTAAGATGGTACATGACTGTATAAAGGAACGCGAAGAGTACGAAGATAGATATGAGCAAAAGCCTCAGAATCTATGTAAGTGGTGTTCTTTTCATAAAAGTAACGGTGGGCCTTGTGACGCTGAAGTACCTAAGTGGGAACCTAAGTTTAAGAAACGTAAAAAAGAAAGTTATTCAGACATAGATACATCTTTGAAGAAAGAGTTAGATGTAGAATCACAATCACAGTTTCCTGACTTCGATTAAGGGCAATCTTTAAATACCAGCGTCATGTAAATAAATACATGGCGCGCGATGATTATGGAGCTATCTCTGTAATCTCTGATGAAGAAAGAGAAGCATTAGGGATAGGAGGTAGAAAACCTGATGATGATGAAGGTCTTTTTGAGACTATTGGAAAGGCTGGAGATAAACTAGGTGAGACACAACTAGGTAAAAAGCTTGGTTCAATTCTTACAGTTTTAATTATAGCCTTTTTTGGAGGCGGAGGAGATTTAAGTGCGTTTGAAGACATTTTCGGAGGAGAGGAAGAGCCCATATCAAAGGGTGGATGTATGGACGTTTCAGCTGTCAATTATAAAAAAGATGCAACTTTTGACAATGGTAGTTGTGTATTCCCTCCTCCTGTTGTGTATGGATGTACTAACCCCGATGCAGATAATTATAACCCACAAGCTACTCATGATAATGGTAGGTGTCAGTTCCTTGGCGGACCAGTAAATAATGAAACAGGCAACCAGACACAGACTAACGAAACAGTATATGGTTGTATGGATATAGATGCTTTAAATTATAATGACCGTGCAGAAGAAGATGATGGTAGCTGTGAGTATGAAGAATATAACTGTACACCCAATGCAACATATTTTTATAATGGTTTACAATATGGAAACTATTCTAGAGAAAACAACTCTTTAAATATAACAGTAGATATTGACACTGACTGTGACCAAGAAGCATTACCCGTAAAGTTAGGGTTTGATGTAGGCCATATAAAAGTAGTAGATAATGAGACAGTGTGGAACGGATATATGTGGAATGATTACTTCTTAAATGTTACAGGATGGGAAGCTGACGAATACACAATGAGTTCTGGACCACAGTGGTTTACTGAACCTTATACTGGTTGGTATATGGTATATGTTAATTTATATGCAGATTGGAATAGGAATGGTACATATGATTATGTAACTTATTTTTTCATAGAAGAAATAATATTGGAGGAAGAATGAAACGATATAAAAAACTTTTAGAAGCTATCGGGGAGGAAGAAGAGTGAAAGCATCACAAATGCTCATTCTAACCAACATGTTAGCTAAACTTATATCAGAAGTAGATGACTTAAAAGCAATGATTAGAGATTCAGTAAACGAATCCTTTTTAGACAACTACAATGGAGTGGATGAGGAGGAATGATTGAATGGATTGTAATACTAGAAATATTGGCAGTTATAATGGCTTTATTAGCCGTTGCGCTTGCTTCCGGGGTACTTGTGAATTTTGCGCGCCACGCATTAAGAAAAAGAAAACCTCAACTAGTAGAAGTGCCAAAAGAAAAAACAAAAAAGGAGACACCAAGAATGAGTAAAGAAAAAGGAGAAGGAGTAACCTTCAACGATATTTTTATGTTTATGATTGCTGTACCTTTAGTTTTACTTTGGGTTGGGTTTGCTGGATTTGTTATACACACAGGACTTAACAATTCAGCCGTCCTTGAAAACATTGAAGCATATACAACTTTGATAGCTATATTAGGTGGGCCAGCCCTTCTAATTATCAAAGATGCTTTAGATGTTTGGAAACAAGAACAAGCTGAGAAGACTGCATTCTATAAGATAAAAGCACAAGCTGTTATCGATTATAACGATGCTGCTCAGAAACAAGACCAAATGATAGAAACTAAGGCACAAGAACAAGAACATAAAATGGAGACAAAAAAATGATAGAAGAAAAAATAGAAGGATGCAGTTGTTGTGACTGCGAATGCAGTTGTGACTGCTGTAAAGACGAGGAATAAACATGCCTACAGAAAAACAATACAAATCAATAGAAGCAGGTGAACATTTTCATGGTAATAACCCTGATATGAAACTAGAGTTTGCTAAACCAGATAAAGCTGAAATAGATGAGATGGCTTATCATAAACCAATTACATCTTATAAAGAAATAGATACAGCAGGTAAACTCAGTACAGAAGATTCATACATGGGTGGTTATGAAAACCAAACACCTAACGTCAACTTTGCAGATGACGCACCACGAGTTAAGAATTCAGAATTTAACTCACAAAGCGATTAAGGAGAAAACATGGCCAGCGTATATAAAACTAATAAAAAAGAGAACATCGATAAAACTCTTACAATGCGTAAGAGTGGTTCTGGAGAAAAAGTTTTTAGTCATGAAGGGGGTAAAACCCATGCTTTAGAAAAGAAAGCTATATCCAAGAAAGAAGCTCTAAAACAAATTAGAGATGTAACCGAAATAGAGATAAGAGAAAGACACGGACACCACATAGGTAAGAAACAACACTCGAAAAACAAATACAAGTAAACATGGCTAAGAAGTCTAGAGTAAACGAAGCAGGTAATTATACCAAACCCACTATGAGAAAGCGTTTATTCCAAAGGATTAAAGCCGGTAGTAAAGGTGGTTCACCCGGACAATGGTCCGCAAGGAAAGCACAGTTGTTAGCTGTAGCATATAAAAAAGCTGGAGGGGGGTATCGTTAATGGCCCCATTAAAAAAGTCCCAGAAGTCCCTAAAGAAATGGGGTAAACAAAAATGGGGCTATGTAACCAAAGGTGATGCTAAAAAGCCAAAATCTAAAAGAGGTCGCTATTTACCTAAGAATGTACGTAGTAAACTAACACCTTCCCAGAAGGCTGCTACTAATCGAAAGAAACGTAAAGCAGGTGGTGTAGGTAGTAGAGCTAAATATTCTAAAAAGATAAAAAAAGCAGTAAGGAGGAGTAAATAATGCCATACGGTAAAGGAACATACGGAAAAAAAGTAGGACGCCCAAAAAAGAAGAAAACTAAAAAGAGGAAGAAATAATGGCACCTAAAAAGAAAAAGGATGCCAAACTAACACGAGCAGGTGTGTCAGGTTACAATAAACCTAAAAGAACACCTAATCATCCCAAAAAGTCACATGTAGTAGTGGCTAAAGTAGGAAGTCAAACTAAATTAATTAGATTTGGTCAACAAGGAGTAAGTACAGCAGGTAAGAAGATGGACCCAAAGTCTAAAGCCCGAAGAAAGAGTTTTAAAGCGCGTCACGCTAAGAATATTAAAAGGGGAAAAATGTCTGCTGCATACTGGGCTAATAAAGTTAAATGGTAAGCTTTATATAGGTAGAGCTTCTAATTATGTATGGGCTCTCGCCTTAGGGCCATTGCCTCACAGGTTCTTATCGCAAGTGCCACGTGAGAGTCCCAATATGGAAATATCAATATATGAATGAAACAAATAATAACACAGCCGCAAATGAGACAGCAGATGATGGAAACATAACTGCAATTCTCGAGACTGTAGAAGAATCTGGAATGTTAGATGCATTAATGGATGAACCATTATTAGCAGCCTTAGCTGCTTTAGTATTAGGTCTAGGAGCTTATGTAGCCTATACCGTACCAGCAGTTAAAGAGTTAGTCTTTAAATACTTAAAGAACAATGAAGCTGAATTGATGGATTTACTTGATAAAAATCTAACAAAAGCCCAGATAAAAGCTTTTGAAAAGCTAGACGAGACAGCACAAAAACACGTTAAAGATTCTTTAGTTCGTAATGTTTTAATTACTGCTTGGGATGAAAAAGACGATGAACTTGCTGCCTTAGTAAAGTCCAAAGTCAAGGCTAGTCTTGATGAAGGCAAAGCGCTTTGAACGTAGAGGAATACGAGCAAAGATTACGTCAGAGGGTAGGAGAAGCTGAATATGAACGTCATAAAGAGCTTGTCCGTCTTCTGGCGCGCAATCTTGCTCTTGAAGATATATTGTGGGAAGAAATTCTTGTATGTATTCGGGATGTTAACGCGAGAACAGAGCTCTTGCGTCAAAGAAATACAATCGTTAAAGACATACATACTGAATTCAGAGCATTAAATATTGAAGTGCCAACAACTGTAGAGAAAAATACTGAAGCATTTGCTTCGTTTTTAGGAGAATTATCCGATGACGAAACCCAAAAGCCCTCTGAAGAGCCTGTTGACAGGTAAAGGTGGATTAGATTCACGCTCTTTAGAGAATATATTCAAAAGTTGTAGACGAGATAAAGAAAAAATGCGCAAATTGCTTAGAGCTTTTTGTACAACATATTTAATTGATGGTAAACAACGGCCTTTAAAATTAAGACCACTACAAGAAGATATAGTATTAGAATGTTTAATGGAAAGAGATGATGGTAAACAAACCAAATTAGCTATCTTAGCTCCACGAGGCAGTGGGAAATCGTTCGCATTGTCTGTAGCGGTAACTATATATATGTTTTTTAATAGATTTAGAGATTTAGTATTTATACTTGCTCCTACAGAAGACCAAGCAGCTTTAATATTTAATTATTGTTATAGACATTTTGCTGATAACCCTTTTTTGAATGGCTTAGTTAAGAATTATCGTTTTCATAACAAGCCCAATATAACACTTAAGGGGGGCACAATAATGCGTAGGGCTCCATTAGCGCCTAGTAACCAAGGTCAAGCTATACGAGGGCAACACCCTACTTTCTTAGTTGTTGATGAGTCTCCACTCATCGACGATAAGTTGTTCATTGATAATGTAGAGCCTTCTATTGTTGCTAATAAAGCTCCTTTTATTAATTTGGGTACACCTAAGTCTAAAGATAACCACATGTATAAATATTTATATGACGACGGCTATGCAGATACTTTTAAAAGATTACACTATACATGGAGAGATGCAGTGAACAAAGGTGAAGCTTATTCAGCACCTTACACAGACGAAGAAATGTTAGATAAAATGATGGAGTGGGGAGAAGACTCCATACATTGGCGAACTGAATATGAATGTGAATTTGTAGAGTCGGTATCGAATGTGTTTAATGCAGAAAAAATAAAAAGGTGTTATGATGATTACAAACTTACTAGGTTGGATGGGGATGGACAGTCGGGAGGAAGCAATATTAATGTTAGTGTTGACATTGGCAAATCTGTTAATTCTACTGTCATTAGTGCATGGTCCCTTGATAAATCTGACAAAGAAAATATTGCACGACTTATTTACGTTGAAGAAATCAACCCCAGAACTGGTGGACATGATATTCCATACCAACGTAAACGTATTATGGATGTTGCCCTTGGTCTTGGGGCTACTCGTCTCATTGTGGACTGTACTGGTATTGGTGGTGCGGTTGAACAAGACTTACGGATAGGGTGTTTAGATGCTAATATACATTTTGTGGCGTTTGTTTTTACAGGTGGTCCCAAAGGGACTAAAACTCAGATGTACAGAGATTTCCAATCATATATTCAACAAGGAAGAGTAAGAGTACCTAATCCTGAAAACTTACCTGCTAATGAAGCTAAGTTAATTCATAAGTGGACAAGAGAACATATTGATTTAGAATATACAATGGATGCTGCTGATAAAACTGAAAAGATTTCAGCACCAAGTGGTAAACACGATGATTATTGTGATAGTTCTGCAATGGGATTACATGCTACTTTAAGTATGCTACCTATGACAGGAAACTATGGTGCAGGTGTTGTATCTAGACCAATAAGTAGAAATAACGCTAATAACGCAGGAACCTATAGTAAACGGCCACTTTTTGCGACAACTAGACGCAATCCTAGACTTTTAAAGCAATCCTTAAGGGGAATCTAACAAAAACTTTATATACCCATCAGAGTTAATTATAAATAGCCATGTCGTTTATAGATAGAGTTAGACGCACTTTTGCCCGAGTTGGTGGCAATCCTGCGTATAAAAAAGACGACCCACGAAGTTACGGTGCGGGAGTAATTCAAAGACTTAAAATAAATAAGGGATTCGGTGGATTTGCACAAAATAAGGACTATGAGCCACACATTGGTAAAAATAGAACTTATATGAATGTTTACCTATCAGACCCTATTGTAAGAAGTCTAATTGATTTACCTTGCTTGTATGCTGTCAAAGATAATTTTGATATAGTTACAGCCGATGACAATGTAAGGGAAGAGTTAGAAGAAATGTTCCGTGATATAAATATTGAACATATTTTATATGGATGGATAAGAAATGCTCGTATTTTTGGTACAGGGTATTTAGAATGGACAGGAGATAATTTAATTGTACGTTCTAGTCAAAATATGTTTGTTAAAAGGAATGAGCACGGACAAATAGAATATTATTATCAAAAAATAGGTGATGATGAAGAAAACGTTAGGTTTGAAGAAAGTGAGATTATAGAGTTGAAAAATAATCAATTCGATGATTTTGCTTATGGTTTATCAGATATACATCCTATTCTCTATTTAGTGGATTTAAAAGATTATGCAGAAAGAGATATTGGTGCAGCCCTTAATAAATATGCATCTAGTCGATTTGATGTATCATGTGGTTTACCAGATATGCCATATGGTCCAGATAAAATTAATGAAATTGTAGATGCTTTTAATACTTTAGCGCCCGGTGAAGATATAATCCATGGAAACGACATAACTATCAAAGAGTTACAAGGTACACAACGTGCTTTTGAATATGGTAAATATACAGATGATATATTAGATAAAATTCATTTAGCATTAAAAACACCAAAAACAATGTGGACAGACCCTGAAAAGGCTCGTCCAATATTCGAACCTTACGTTAGATACCTACAAACAATGATAGAGGGAGCACTTAATTCCCAGCTGATGCCTCAATTAGAGTCAGGCGATGCTAAATTTAAGTTTAGGCAAATTAATACAGATGACGCATTCACTAAAGCTAAGACAGATATGATTTATTTGTCAGAAGGTGTATTATCACCCGGTGAAGTGAGAGAGGAAAGAGGTCTTGACCCTGAAGGAGTAGCTGAACTAGATATGGAAACTTCTGAAGATATTAAGGCATCACCAATCAAACAAGAACAAAGTGATAAGAATGCTAATATTTCTGGCGGAAAAAACGAAGATAAGAAAGAAGAATCCGCTAGAGCACAAAATAGGGGAAATAAACCCTCCGCAAACGCAACAGGAGATAGAGCATGACATTCGACAAATGTATGTTAGACACAAAAGCTAACCTGAAGAAAAGGGGTTTTGATAACCCCGAAGAGATTGCAGCCGGCATGTGTAGCATGTGGGCTCATGAGAATGGCGTAGAGCGGGAATTTGCAGAGGGCAAAAGCACTGAACCTGTTCGTAGGTCATTCGCATTAGCAGTGGCTGACGGTGAAGATATGACATTTTCCAGCGATGAGGGAGTCGACTCTGTATCATTCCCAGTTATCGCTATTACATCCGGACCTCATGAATATGAGGTTGACGGAGAAGAACATAAAGTTTATATAGAAGGAGGTATGTTGAAAGATAGTTTAACTAAATTTTCAGAACTCCCCATATATGTAGACCATCAGAGAACAACTGAGGACCTAATCGGCATGGCAACGAAACCTGAGTTGGTCGAGATGGACAATGGAAAGACCGCAATCAAGATGTTGGCAACAGTATCTAATAAACATGGCCGCGGTCAAGAGGTAATGAATAAAGTTAAGGAAGGAGACATGACACATGTTAGTATTGATTGGTTTTCAAATGATATTGACGTTATGGGTGACAATTATGCCACTAATATTCGTCCTACAGAGGTAAGTTTCATTGACAATGAAAAGATGGACCCAGTCTGTAAAGAATGTACTATAGAAACGAAATGTGATTCACAAGAACCTGAAGACGACCACGACTGTGGTTGTGGTGGCCAAGAAGGAAATTGTGGATGCGAGTCAGAACAAACAGAGGTAAATATGTCAGAAGAGACAAAAGAAACAACTGTAAAATCCGACGCAGAAAGCATTGTCGAACGCGAGTTCGCTTCTCTACGCACACAACTTGAAGAAGCGGAAGCATCTAAAAAGGAAATCGAATCTGAATTCAAAGCAGCTATGAAAGAATTAGAAACTTTCAAAAAAGCAGAAGAAGACCGATTAACCAAAGAAGCAGAAGCAAGAAAAGTTGAAGCAGTAGAAGCAATTATATCCAAAGAAATCTTATTCGGTTCAATCGAAGAAGACAAAAAGGATGCTCGTGTCGAAGAACTTTCCGCTTGGGATGAATCCAGATTGACTGGATTTAGCGACGCTCTAGCAGCAATGCCTGAGCCAAGCAACGACGTCGAACGTTCTTTCGGAAAAGGTAAATCATCTGACGAAGGTGAAGTACCAGAAACCAAAAGAGAGTTCGGTATGAAAGTAGTTGACGGAAAAATCAAATTGAACAGAGACTACTATCTAAAAGGTGATTAAATATGGCAACAGAAATTTTAATTAACGATGGTGGAGCTCCAGCTCGTATTTTACCATACGAAGCAGCTGAAGCAATAACCGCCGGCTCTGCATGTACCGTTGATGCCAATGGTAAATTGCAGCTAGCAGATACAGGTGACGCCGCCGCTAAGTTTGCATACGCAGGAATAGCATTAGTCGATGCCGACGCTGGAGCAATAGTGTCTCTAGTAACAGGTGTTGGAGTAATTCTAAACATTGCATGTGCTAACGTCAATGCAGGTATCATTATGATGATGGGGGCAGCAACGCCCGGAGAATTGGTCACAGCTACAAACGCAGCAACTGCACCAAAAGCTCAAGCCGTCACATTAGAAAACAACAGTGGAGCAGGACTGACCAAGTGTCAGACTCTCTAAGGAGATAAACTATGGTCGACGCAACTCCCGGTCTATTGACAACCCTGAACACAGGTTCCTACGCCAACACTGGTGGAACAGGTGAAAGAGTACTCATTGACTACAAAGACGCAATTATTGACTACAAGGTCGCAGACCTTCCAGTTATGCAATTCTTTGCAGACCCAATGTCTACTGATACAGGGGGTAATATTGATATTACTTTCGGCAAACCTAGCATGAAGCTAGAACAACTAGAAGAAGGTACAACTCCGCAATACCAACACACAAAACTACGCTCTGAGAGAGTGGCAGTTAAAGAGTGGGGTATAGCAATTGGTGTAACCCGAAGAATGATTGAAGATTCAAGATTCAACGAAGTAGAAATGGCTTTGAATGAAGCCCGCAGAGCTGTAGACAGGCACATGACCCAACACGTTACTAACGTAATATTTGGTATCGGTGACGCAACTCTACAAACAGGTGTATTGTCTGGAGGAGCTTACTCCACAATTACCCCACAATCTGGTGGTTCATACGCAGCAGCTACTTCCGACGAATCAAACATATCTGATTTCAGTAAGGCAGAAAACGGTGGTTTCCTTGGAGCAAAAGCTACATTGACAGGAACTGCAAGCAGATTAGACGACTACGCAAATCAAGGCGTAACCATCCTATCTGGAGCAGCTTCATACAACGCAGCTACATCCACAGGAACTGACTCATTTACACTAAGTGACGTCGCCTCCTCAATTTCACGTATGTCTAAGCACGGATACAATGCAACACACATGTTCATTAATCCAGCTCAATACGAGAATATGTTGAAGATGGCAGATTTCGCAAGTATCTTTACTACAGCTCAATCAGTTGCAGTAGCAGATGGTGGAAATGTTATGCCTACCGCCGCAGGAAGTAATCCATTCGGTTCAATGTTATCAACAGGAGGACTAGTAGGACAACTCTACGGTCTAAACGTTGTAGTGAACGCATGGGTTCCAAGCGGAAGATTTGGTGTCTTTGACCTTTCCGTTAAGCCAATGGCTTACGTAGAGAGAAGACCATTGACTGTAGAAGAAGCAAATCCGGGATTCGGAATTGTTGGTTCTTACATGTCCATGAGATACGGATTGAAGGTCGTTAGACCAGAAGCCGGTCAAATCGTCATCAGTTAAAGTTAATTGTTTAATTTTAATAGATAAGGTCCGAGGGGAACCTTAATCCCCTCACTAAGATTTAGGATTATTTTTTATGCCGTCTTACCGTAGAGTACTAAACAGTTTACCCCACAATGCAGTGGGAAAAAAGAGGATTCAAGAAATAGAATCTATTACTCAGGGAACACAAGGTACACAAGGTAGACAAGGTACTGGAGGAACCGGTGCACAAGGTTCTACTGGTACACAAGGAACAACTGGTACTCAAGGTTCTCAAGGTAGACAAGGAGTACAAGGGCGTCAAGGTACGGATGGTGAACAAGGTACTGACGGAGAACAAGGTACTGACGGAGAACAAGGTATACAAGGAAGACAAGGAGAACAAGGTCGTCAAGGTGTACAAGGACGTCAAGGAGATGTTGGTACAACTGGTAATCAAGGAACTACAGGTGAACAAGGTACTGACGGAGAACAAGGTATACAAGGAAGACAAG
>Ga0098037_1000083_pt1 | contig 69177 bp, 75 predicted proteins | sample 5_EtaG_FD_75050 | JGI IMG/M metagenome (GOLD analysis project Ga0098037, IMG submission 75050) | Marine viral communities from the Subarctic Pacific Ocean - 5_ETSP_OMZ_AT15132 metaG | ecosystem: Environmental > Aquatic > Marine > Oceanic | place: Pacific Ocean | collected 2015-01-08 | reverse complement strand
CATGCCTGGTGACAACACGCAGTTCAAGGTGAAGCTCATTGTACCTGTTGCCATGGAACAGGGCCTTCGTTTCGCCATCCGTGAAGGCGGCCGCACCGTTGGTGCAGGCGTCGTCTCCAAGATTCTCGATTAATCGATATGGCAAGCCAGAAAATCCGCATCAAGCTCAAGTCATACGATCACACGTTGATCGACAAGAGCGCTGAGAAGATCATCAAGACGGTCAAGTCGACCGGTGCCGTTGTGAGCGGCCCGATTCCGCTTCCCACCCGCAAGACTATTTATACGGTCCTTCGTTCGCCCCACGTGGACAAGAAGAGCCGGGAACAGTTCGAATCGCGGAGTCACAAGCGATTGATTGACATCCTGTCAACGAGCAGCAAGACCGTCGACGCGCTCATGAAGCTCGAGCTTCCCAGCGGTGTCGATGTGGAAATCAAGGTTTGACATCAAGACCTATCAAGACAATGCGTAAACTTTCTTTCTTTCTGTTGTTCATCGGCCTTACCGTCGTCAGCATGGGCTGCGACAGCAACGATGACGACGGTGCAGATACCAACCCGCTTATCGGAGCATGGGGCCTTGGTGGCCTGGCCGATGCGTCGGGCGATCGCACTGCCGGCTTCGCAGAAGGCTTCAACAGTGTCGTCATCACCTTCAACGACAATGGCACCATGTCCATGGCAGTCGATTCCAAGGTTGATGCCGGTGACTTGAACATCAGCGGCACGTACACGGTGAATACCGGTGCGAAGTCACTGGCTGCCTCACTTAACAGCGGTGGCCAGACAATCCCGCTGACCTTCAACTATGAAGAAGTGAACGGCACGACGGTTCGTCTGTCCGCAACAGGCAATACATCGATTCTGCTGGGTACGGTCTTCGCGACCTCCCTGGCGGACCCAGTAACCATCACGGTCGTTCGCGCGGGCTGATCCCGGCGGCGATACGCTTACCAATCCGGTCGTGTGGAAGCGGCCGAATCAATAAGGATTGCTATGAGCAAAGGAATAATCGGAAAGAAGCTTGGCATGACGAGCTACTTCACGCCAGAGGGTGACCATGTCGCCTGTACGGTCGTGGAGGTCCAGCCCAATGTCGTGACCCAGCTTCGCTCGGTCGAGAAGGATGGCTATGAGGCCGTCCAGCTCGCTACGGGTGAGCGCAAAGACAAGCATACCACGACGGCCATGAAGGGTCACTTCAAGGCCGCCGGCACCTCTCCGAAGCGGCACGTCCGCGAATACCCCATGTCGGACATGGAGTTGTCGGTAGGTGACGAAATCAAGATCGGGGACTTGTTCGCGGAAGGCGAGGAAGTCGATGTGACGGGTACGTCGAAAGGCAAGGGTTTTCAGGGTGTCGTGAAACGCCACGGGTTCGCCGGTGTCGGTGATGCCACCCATGGCCAGCACAATCGCCAGCGTGCCCCGGGTTCTATCGGTGCGTCTTCCTGGCCTTCGCGCGTGTTCAAGGGCATGCGTATGGCGGGTCGGATGGGTGGCGATCGTGTCACCACGAAGAACCTCCAGATCGTTCGCATTCTGGAAGACCAGAACGCAGTTCTGCTCCACGGCTCTGTGCCGGGCGCCAAGAACTCGCTGGTCGAAATCAAAAAGAAAAAGTGAGCCTCGGATAGACGATGAAAGTTAAGATTCACAAGCAGGACGGATCGGCGTCTTCGAAGAGCGTCGCCCTCAGCGAGGCGATCTTCGGCGTTGAACCGAATGACCATGCGATCTGGCTGGACGTACGTCGCATCCAGGCGAACGGTCGCCAGGGTACGCACAAAGCCAAAGAAAAGGGCGAAGTGGCCGGCAGTACGCGCAAGTTGTACCGTCAGAAGGGCACAGGTAATGCCCGTGCAGGGTCGGCCAAGTCGCCGGTTCGTCGTTCGGGTGGTACCATGTTTGGTCCCCGTCCGCGCAACTACGGCATCAAGGTCAACAAGAAGACCCAGAAGGTTGCCCGTCGCAGTGCACTCACATACAAGGCCCAGTCTGAAGCCGTCCGAGTCATCGAAGATTTTTCCTTCGACGTCCCGAGCAGCAAGGCTCTCAAAGGTCTGTTGACTGCATTGGAGCTGGGCGGACGCAGCGTGCTGCTTCTTACGGCCAGTCATTCGCTGCCGATTGCACGTTCCGGACAGAACGTCCCAAAGGTCACCGTTCGCAACGCACAGGATGTGTCCACGCTCGATGTCATGTCGGCTGAGATCATTCTCGTGCAGCAGGGCGCACTCGAATCACTCGAACAGCAGCTCGGATAGCATTATGAGCAACAACATTCTCGTAAAGCCCCTCGTGACCGAGAAGCTGACGGCCCTCATGGAAGATGGCCACTATGCTTTCCAGGTTGCCCGTGAGGCCAACAAAGTAGAGATCCGCAAGGCCGTTGAAGCGCGCTATCCGGGTGTCAAGGTGAAGGAAGTCCGCACCATGATCGTTCGGGGCAAGCGTCGTGCGCAAATGACGAAGCGCGGTCGTATCGAAGGCCGCCGGGCTGCCTACAAGAAGGCACTCGTAACGCTTCTGCCGGACAGCGAACCAATCGATTTCTTTGAGGAAGTATAGGGCCTGAACGCCCAGACCGGAATCCATCATGGCTATCAAGAAACTCAAGCCCAATACCCCCGCCCAGCGCCAGCGCTCGGTGTCGGCCTTCGAGACCATTACGAAGTCCACACCGGAGAAGAGCCTGCTGTCGCCGGTAAAGCGGACGGGCGGACGAAACAACAACGGTCGCATTACGGTGCGCCACCAGGGTGGTGGTCACAAGCGGCGGTACCGGATCATTGACTTCAAGCGCAACAAAATCGGCATTCCCGCCCGTGTTGCCAGCATTGAGTATGATCCCAACCGCACAGCCCGTATTGCGTTGCTGGTATACGCTGACGGAGAGAAGCGCTACATCATTGCGCCGAATGAAGTCACTGTGGGCATGACGCTCATGAACGGACCGGACGCGGCACCCGAGGCAGGAAACTGCCTTCCGCTGGCAAAAATCCCGGTTGGTTCATCAGTACATGCCATCGAAATGCGTCCCGGAAAGGGGGCCCAGCTTGCCCGCTCTGCGGGTACGTATGCGCAGCTCACGGCACGTGAGGGCAAGTTTGCAACATTGAAGTTGCCTTCCGGTGAGACGCGCATGGTTCCGGTTGTCTGCATGGCCACCATTGGCACGACCAGCAATCCGGACCACATGAACATTGACCTGGGCAAGGCGGGTCGCAGCCGCTGGCTGGGTATTCGCCCGAAGACCCGTGGTGTCGCCATGAACCCTGTCGATCACCCCATGGGTGGTGGTGAAGGCAAGGCTTCCGGCGGTCATCCCCGGTCACCATCCGGTGTACCGGCCAAGGGCTTCAAGACGCGCAAGAAGAAAAATCCGTCAGACAAGTACATCGTACGTCGTCGCAACCGCAAGTAAGCATGGCTAGGTCACTCAAAAAAGGACCCTTTATCCACCTGAAGCTTCAGAAGAAGGTGGACGAATTGAACTCTTCCGGAAAGAAGAAAGTCGTCAAGACCTGGTCACGGGCCTCGATGATTACGCCGGAGTTCGTCGGTCACACCTTTGCCGTCCATAACGGCAAGCAGTTCATTCCCGTGTATATCACGGAAAACATGGTGGGTCATCGTCTGGGCGAATTTGCTCCGACACGTTCCTATCGCGGCCACGCGGGTACCTCCAAGGACCGTAAGGGCAAGAAATAGACAACGGCCTAATCATCCGAGACAATGGAATCTAGAGCAGTACGCAAACACATTCGGAGCTCTGCAAAGAAGATGCGGCCGGTCGTAAATGTCGTCCGCGGCAAGAGCGTCCCCGCAGCCCTTGATGCACTCAACTTTCTCCCGCAGAAGGTCACGTCCATCATTCGGCTGACCATCCTTTCTGCTGTCCACAACCTTATGGACCAGAACCGGGATGAACGCATCGATGAGCAGGAGCTCTTGATCAAGGAAATTCGCGTGGACCAGGGACCGGCATTCAAGCGGTTCCGTCCGGTTTCGCGTGGTCGTGCGCATCCGATCCTGAAAAGGACGTGCCATCTGACGGTCGTGGTCGGTAACCCGGCTGTAGCCGAGATAGCCGAACAGGAAGCCTAAACGAAAAGAAGATAATGGGTCAGAAAACAAATCCGATCGGTTTCCGCCTGGGTGTCATCCGGGGATGGGACTCCAACTGGTACGCCGGAAAGGACTTCGCCGACAAGTTGATCGAGGATGATGAAATCCGGAAGTACCTTGCCGCGCGCCTGAAGCGTGCCGGTCTCAGCCGCGTTGTTATTGAACGCACGCCGAAGAGGGTGATTCTCACGCTGCATACCAGCCGTCCCGGCGTGGTTATCGGTCGTGGGGGTGCTGAGGTGGAGAAGCTTCGCGAGGAGATCAAGAAGCTTACCAACAAGGACATCCAGATCAACATCAACGAGATCAAGCGTCCGGAACTGGATGCGAGCCTCGTGGCGCAGAACATTGCGCAGCAGTTGGAAGGACGTGTGTCGTTCCGTCGTGCCATGAAGCAGACCATTACGGCTGCCATGCGCATGGGTGCTGAAGGCATTCGTATCCGCGTCGGTGGACGTCTGGGTGGCGCCGAGATGGGCCGTACCGAGCAGTACCTGGAAGGACGTGTACCGCTGCACACGATTCGTGCAGATATCGACTATGCAGAGGGTACCGCATTTACCATTTACGGAACGACGGGTGTCAAGGTCTGGATTTACCGCGGAGAAATCCTCGGCAAGCCCGATCTGAGCCCGAACGTTCAGGCCCAGCGCCAGCAGCTCCAGCAAATGGAGCCAGAGCGTCGCCGTGGGAACCGTGGTCGTCGCGAGCGGGGCACTGGCCGCGATGGCGGATCCGGAGCACAGGGTGGACGTGGCGGCCGCGGTGGCAAGCGATAATTACAGATTCAGAGAGGAAGCACCATGTTAATGCCGAAGCGCGTCAAGCGCCGCAGAGTCCAAAAGGGACGCATCAAGGGCAACGCCCAGCGTGGCACGCGTGTGGACTTCGGGGACTTCGGGATCAAGGCACTTGAAATCGGACGTCTTACGAGCCGTCAGATTGAAGCCGCCCGTATTTCCATGACCCGCCACATGAAGCGTCAGGGCAAGGTCTGGATCCGGATCTTCCCGGACAAGCCCATCACCAAGAAGCCTGCCGAAACCCGCATGGGTAAGGGTAAGGGAGCACCGGAGTACTGGGTAGCCGTCGTGCGCCCGGGCCGCATCCTTTTCGAGGTAGGCGGTGGAATCCAGTGGGATCTTGCTACCGAGGCCATGCGCCGCGCACAGCAGAAGCTTCCCATCAAGACGAAGCAGGTCATCCGGCCTGACTACAAAGCCTGAGGAATGTGATGAAGGCCAAGGAAATTCGAGATATGTCCACCGAGGAGATCGCACAGCGACTCCAGGAAGAGCAGGAGCAGTTGACGCACATGCAATTTCAGCATGCCATCGCCGACTTGCAGAACCCGCTCATCCTTCGGCAGAAGCGGCGCTTTATTGCGCAGCTGAATACGATCATGAAGGAGCGCAGCTCCGCCGCGTAACAATTAAAGGGTAGTTGGTGAGGAATCGGTTTACGGCTCACCAAGCCTGACACATACATGGAAACGACAACAACAAGAAACGCCCGCAAGGAAAGGGTCGGACTCGTGGTAAGCGCCAAGATGGACAAGTCCATCACGGTTGCCATCGAGCGCCGTATGAAGCACCCCATTTACGGCAAGTTCGTCAAGCAGACATCCAAGCTCATGGTTCATGACGAGAACAACGACGCCGGTCCCGGCGATACGGTTCGTGTCATGGAGACCCGCCCGCTCAGCAAGAACAAACGCTGGCGCCTGGTCGATATCATCGAACGTGCGAAGTAAGAGCTCCAACCCAATCCAAGTGCCAACGCAATGATTCAGCAAGAATCCAGACTGAAAGTCGCGGACAACAGCGGTGCAAAAGAAGTGCTTTGCATTCGCGTCCTCGGTGGTAGCGGCCGTCGCTACGCCCGCGTCGGCGATCAGATCGTCGTTTCGGTGAAGTCGGCCATCCCTGGCGGGAACGTCAAGAAGGGCGAAGTATCGAAAGCGGTCGTCGTCCGTACCAAGAAAGAATTCCGTCGCCCGGACGGTACGTATATCCGCTTCGACGAGAATGCGGCTGTGCTCCTGAATGCCCAGGGCGAACCGCGTGGAACGCGCATTTTCGGTCCTGTTGCCCGCGAACTACGCGAGCGTCAGTACATGCGCATCGTTTCTCTCGCTCCTGAAGTACTGTAAACAGAAGACGTCATGCCTCGGACGAACAACAAGCAAGTCAAGCTCCATATCCGCAAGGGCGATATGGTCCGCGTGCTCTCGGGTAACGATCGTGGGAAGGAAGGCAAGGTCCTCCGCGTGTTTCCTGAAAAGCAGCGTGTGATCATCGAAGGAGTGAATGTGCGTGTCCGCCACACACGCCCGAACCAGATGTACCCGCAGGGTGGACGGATTGAGCAGGAAATGCCCATCCATGCATCCAATGTCATGCCGCTGGACGGTAACGGCGAGCCGACCCGTGTCGGTCGCAAGAGAATTGCGGACGCAGAAACCGGCCGCGGCCGCTGGGTCCGTTTTGCAAAGACCACCGGCGACGAGCTGGACAGCTAAATATCAGATTCCAATGGACGGTTACGTACCAAGACTCAAACAGCAGTACCGCGAAGAGATCATCGAAGCCCTGACAAAACAGTTCGGCTACGAGAATCCCATGCAGGTACCGAAGCTCGTCAAGATCAGCATCAACAAGGGCGTGGGTGAAGCCACCCAGACGAAGAAGGTTCTTGATGATGCCGTCGAAGAGATTCGCACCATCTGCGGTCAGCAGCCGATGATTCGCAAGGCCCGCAAGGCCGTGTCGAACTTCAAGTTGCGTGAAGGCATGCCGGTTGGCGTGTCTGTGACGCTCCGCGGCGACCGTATGTACGAATTCCTGGACCGCCTCGTCACGCTGGCGCTACCGCGCGTTCGTGACTTCAAGGGTATCCCGGACAAGAGCTTCGACGGCCGTGGGAATTACACCCTCGGCGTCAAAGAGCAGATCATTTTCCCGGAAATCAACGTGGATCGTACGGACAGGATTTCCGGACTGGATGTCACGTTCGTCACGACGGCCGATACAGATGAAGAATCGTTCGCGCTGTTGAAGGCGTTCGGTATGCCATTCATCCGCCGCGGCGAAGCAGCATAAGAACAGAGAGACACCATGGCCAAGAAAAGTTGGATTGCCCGTCAGAAGAAGCGCGAACGTACGGTAGCGAAGTATGCTGCACGTCGCAAAGCGCTGAAAGCCGCCGGTGATTGGGAGGGACTCCAGAAGTTGCCTCGTGATGCCAGTCCCGTCAGGCTTCACAACCGTTGCCGGTTGACGGGTCGCTCGCGCGGTTACCTGCGTCGTTTCGGGCTTTCCCGAATCGCATTCCGTGAGATGGCACTGGCCGGACTCATTCCGGGAATCCGCAAAGCTAGCTGGTAGGACCTTCCTGCCGCATCGTTCACGCAGTCAAGCGCACCTGCGAACTGACCGCAATACGACAGATAAACAATGAGTGTAGTAGATCCTGTAGCAGACCTCCTGACGCGCATACGAAATGCGCAGCAGGCTGCCCATCGCCACCTGGACGTGCCGGCCTCCAAGCTGAAACGTGCCATTACCCAGATTCTTCTGGATAAGGGCTACATCCGCCGGTACATCAACATTGATGACGGCAAGCAAGGGCTTATCCGTATTTACCTCAAGTACTCCAAGGGGGGTACACCCGTGATCCGCAACCTGCGTCGTGTATCGACGCCGGGTCTCCGGAAGTACGTTGGTGCCGAGGATCTTCCGCGGGTACGCAACGGACTTGGCATTGCCATCATATCCACGTCCAAGGGCGTGATGACAGACAAGGAAGCCCGCGTCCACCACATTGGTGGCGAAGTGTTGGCCTACATCTACTAGGACAGTTAAAACGAAGCGAGTGTAACAATGTCACGAGTGGGAAATGCTCCGATCGCAGTCAGCGACAAAGTCAATGTCGACATTGCATCGAACAACTTTGTGACCGTCAAAGGCCCCAAAGGCGAGCTCACGCTCCAGGTCGATCCTGAGCTGACGCTGGCGATTGAAGATGGCCAGCTGACGGTTGCCCGTCCTACGGAACAGAAGCGCCATCGAGCCATGCATGGACTGTATCGGTCCCTGTTGAACAACATGGTTGCAGGTGTAGCTGACGGTTTCAAGCGGGAGCTGGAAGTGATTGGCGTCGGTTTCCGGGCTGCCATGACAAACGGTGTGCTCGAGCTTGCGCTCGGCTATTCCCATCCCATCTACTTCCTGCCGCCTGAAGGCGTCACGGTGGATGTGGATACGAAGCGCGGCAAGAACACGTTCATCATCGTGGAAGGCGCCGACAAGCAAATGGTTGGTCAGGTGGCCGCCAAGATCCGCGCGCTTCGGCCGCCGGAGCCCTACAAGGGCAAAGGTGTCCGTTACACGGACGAGTATGTCCGTCGCAAGGCTGGCAAGACCGCTGCCCGATAACCCTAATCTTTACCGCACATGGCCTACGACAAGAACAAACGACGTGTCCGCGTCAAGCGGGGTATCCGGAAGAAAATTCTCGGTACCACAGAGCGCCCTCGCCTTTCGGTGTTCCGCTCCAACCGTCACATTTATGCCCAGCTGATTGACGACCTCAATGGCGTCACCATGGCTGCGGCTTCGAGCCAGGCAGATGCACCCACGGGTTCACCCGTGGAGCAGAGCAAGGCAATCGGCCTTAAACTGGCTGAAAATGCGAAAGCTGCGGGAATCGATTCCGCCGTGTTCGATCGCAATGGATTCCGTTATCACGGTCGCGTCCAGGCTTTGGCCGATGGCGCACGTGAAGGCGGTCTGCAATTCTAACCTCGTATATACGCTGTATCATGGCACAAGGAAGAAATCGTCAGGAGCGTCGCGATCGGGACCGGACAGCTGATTCGCAGATTGAGTGGGTGGAACGCCTGGTCTCAGTCAAGCGTGTTGCCAAAGTTGTCAAGGGTGGTCGCCGATTCTCATTCAATGCTGTCGTCGTCGTTGGCGATGGCAAGGGATCGGTCGGCTCCGGACTCGGCAAAGCGAACGAAGTCGCCGATGCCATCTCGAAGGGCACGGATGACGCCAAGAAGAACCTGATCAAGGTACCGTTGGCCAAGGGCACGGTACCCCACCCGGTCATTGGCAAGCAGGACGCTGGTCGCGTGCTGTTGAAGCCTGCATCCCACGGAACCGGTGTTATTGCCGGTGGTGGTGTGCGTGCTGTGCTTGAATGTGCCGGTTACACGGACATCCTGTCCAAGTCACTCGGTTCGAGTAATCCTCACAACCAGGTTGCCGCCACAATGGATGCGTTGGCAAACCTGGAGGATCCGCTCGAGGTCGCGAAGCGTCGCGGCGTTCCTCTCTCACGCGTGTTTGAAGGCTAGCACATGGCAACGTTGAAAATCACCCAGGTGAAAAGCGTCATTCGGCGCCCGAAAAATCAGAAGGCAACCATGCTGGCCCTGGGCCTGCGGAAGATGCATCAGACGGTGGAGCACCAGGACAATCCGCAGATTCGCGGAATGCTGGAGCGCGTCCATCATCTGATTCGTGTCGAAGAAGCCTGAACTACTACCATCATCAGCGAGTCCCGGCCTGACCGGGGCGTTACAGCAATATCATGGATCTCAGCAATCTCAAGCCCGCCAAGGGCTCTACAAAAACCCGGAAGCGCATCGGTCGCGGTGTGGGTTCCGGATACGGTGGACACTCGTCCACGAAGGGCAACAAAGGACAAAAGAGCCGTGCAGGCGCCTCCATTCCGGTATGGTTTGAAGGTGGTCAGATGCCGCTCCAGCGCCGTGTGCCGAAATTCGGTTTCAAGAATCCCTTCCGCGTGGCCTACAAGGCCGTGAACGTATCCCGTTTGCAGCGGTTGGTCGATGACGGTGTAGTCGATCCGTCCGAGCCCATCACTCCGGAGCTGCTGCGCAGCAAGGGTTTGCTGGGTAAGGGTGATCTGGTGAAAATGCTCGGCAGCGGTGATCTGTCAGCATCACTCCAGGTCACTGCACATGCATTCAGTGCATCCGCCCGGACCAAGATCGAAGCAGCCGGCGGTAGCGTCACAGAACTGTAACAGGCGCGCGAGCCGTCAATCAACGTAGCACTATGGCAGGTCTCACTGAAAGTGTCCGCAATATCTGGAAGATCGAGGAGTTGCGGCGCCGGATTCTCTACACGGTCGGGCTCCTCCTGATATACCGATTGGGTGCGTTTGTTACGCTCCCCGGTGTTGATGCGAGCCAGCTGGCCATTATCAATGCACAGACGGATTCCAACAACCTGTTGGGTCTACTGGACATGTTCGTCGGTGGTGCCTTCAGCGCTGCCGGTATTTTTGCACTGGGTATCATGCCGTACATCACGGCATCGATCATTATCCAGCTCATGGGAGCCGTCGTCCCGTACTTCCAGAAGCTTCAGCGGGAAGGTGAGGAAGGCCGACGGAAGATTACGCAGCTTACGCGCTACGGTACAATCCTGGTAACGGCGCTGCAGAGTGTCGGGTTTGCGATTAACCTGCAATACGGTGCCACCGGTGCGGCCATTGTGATTGGTCCGACCTTCTTCATGGTCTCAACGGTCATTGTGCTGACGTCAGGTACAATGTTCGTGATGTGGCTTGGTGAGCGTATCACCGAAAACGGCATCGGGAACGGTATCTCACTGATCATCATGATCGGTATCATTGCATTCCTGCCACAGTCCCTGTTCAACGAATGGGAGCTGTCCGGCAACATGTTCATCTTCCTGCTTGAGATTGGCGTTTTCGCCATTGTGACGGCAGGAGTGGTCATGGTGACACAGGGTATGCGTCGCATTCCGGTTCAGTACGCCAAGCGCGTTGTCGGCCGGAAGGTATACGGAGGCTCGACCCAGTACTTGCCGATTCGTGTGAATGCTGCAGGCGTCATGCCAATCATCTTCGCCCAGTCCATCATGTTCGTTCCGGCAACGTTTGCCACGCTGTTTCCGGCATCGCCGTTCATGCAGCAGATGGGCCTGTTCTTTACGGATATTGCAGGGTGGGGCTATTCTGCCACGTTCTTCATCATCTGTGTGTTCTTCACCTACTTCTACACGGCCATTGCTGTGAACCCGAAGGAAATGGCGGACACGATGAAGCGTCAGGGTGGGTTCATCCCGGGCATCCGGCCTGGCAAGCAGACGAGTGAGTTCATCGACAATATCCTGACGCGTATAACGCTGCCGGGTTCGATTTTCCTCGGTTTCATTGCCATCCTGCCGGCGTTCGCCATTGCCTTCGGCGTTACCCAGGGTTTTGCCCAGTTCTTCGGCGGTACCAGTCTCCTGATTCTGGTTGGTGTTACGCTCGATACATTGAAGCAGATTGAAAGCCACTTGCTCATGCGCCACTACGATGGGTTCATGAAGTCAGGTCGCATGCGGGGTCGTAACTGATCATGATCCACCTGAAGAGCGAACGTGAATTGGAACTGTTGCGTGCAGCTGCCGACCTTGTAGGTCGGACGCTGGGTGCTGTGGCGTCACATGTAGCTCCTGGTGTGACCACGCTCGAATTGGACGATGTCGCAGAGGCATACATTCGCGACAACGGTGCGCGCCCTGCGTTCAAGGGCTACCGCGTAGGGTCGTCGGTATTTCCGAACACGCTGTGTACGTCGGTCAATGATGCCGTTGTGCATGGTATCCCGACGGATGTGCCATTGCAGGACGGAGACGTTGTTTCCGTGGATTGCGGCGTAATCCTGGATGGGTACTATGGTGATTCTGCCTACACGTTCGCCATCGGCGAGGTGTCGGATGAAAATCAAGCGTTGTGTGCCACGACCTACGAGTCGCTGTACGCAGGCATTGCCCAAGCGGTATCCGGCAAGCGCATCGGTGATATTGGACATGCTGTCCAGTCACTCTGTGAAGCACGGGGATACGGCGTGGTGAAAGATCTGGTGGGACACGGCATTGGCCGCAGCCTGCACGAAGATCCGCAGGTCCCGAATTTCGGTCGGCCTGGATCGGGTCGCAAAATGAAAGCCGGATTGGTCATGTGCATTGAGCCCATGATCAACCGCGGGGGCGCCGGTGTACGCACGGAGCAGGACGGGTGGACCATCCGTACGGCCGATGCATTGCCTTCTGCCCACTACGAACATATGGTGGCGGTTCGGGACGGTGCTCCGGAAGTACTGACCACGTTCCGCTACGTGGAGGAGGTCCTGGACCGCCTCCCGTACCAACCACAGCAGGAGGAAGTAGCGGGATGAACCCAAGCTTCACAAAACTCCCGCGAACCTCACCGAAATCCGGTCGTTAGTAATCGGCTGAAACCTTAAATGGCCTGAATCGACATGAAAGTCCGTGCCAGTGTAAAGAAGCGCTCTTCCGACGACAAAATCGTCCGTCGCAAGGGCCGGATCTACGTGATCAACAAGAAGAATCCGAAACACAAGCAGCGTCAGGGTTGATACCCGGACCGCTAAACAGCTGAATCCATGCCTCGAATTGCAGGAGTAGACGTCCCCACACACAAGCGCGGAGAAATCGCGCTGACGTCCATTTATGGTATCGGTCGCCCCAAAGCGATCGAGATTCTCACGACCGTAGGCGTTGATATCAACGCCCATCCAGAGTCGTGGAGCGAAGATCAAACGAAGGAAATCCGTCGGTTGATTGAAGACGAGAATCTCGTTGAGGGCCAGCTGCGCACGGAGCTGCAACTGAATATCAAGCGCCTGATGGATATCGGGTGCTACCGCGGTCTCCGCCACCGTCGTGGTCTGCCTGTCCGCGGTCAGCGGACGCAGACCAATGCCCGTACGCGCAAGGGCAAGAAGAAGACGGTCGCAGGAAAGAAGAAGGCACCGCGCAAGTAATTCACCGTGCATGGCCAGAGTGGTCATGCACTTTGATAAACAAGAACAGGAACAATGGCAAAAAGACAACGGGGAAGTGCCCGGCCGCGCAAGAAGAGCGTTGTCGTCGAGTCGAACGGACAGGCTCACATCAAGGCGACGTTCAACAATGTGCAGGTGACTGTCACGGACCAGTACGGGAATACGATTTCCTGGGCCAGTTCCGGAAAGATGGGCTTCAAAGGCAGCCGCAAGAATACGCCGTATGCCGCCCAGGTGGCTGCATCGGCCGCTGGCAAAGAAGCTTACGATCTGGGACTGCGCCGGGTCGAGGTCTACGTAAAGGGACCTGGATCAGGACGGGAATCAGCAATTCGCGCACTGTCTGCGGTGGGGCTTGAGATAGCCACCATCCGTGACACCACACCGGTTCCCCACAATGGCTGCCGGCCACCGAAACGTCGCCGCGTGTGACGTTCCATCGGGATGCAGCGCAGGCTGTATTTCGGTTTAAGACCGGCTACGGGTGGCACATGGGGCCGCCCGTACGTTTGTAATCATTACGAAACGAGGATCTGACAATGGCCCGATATAGAGGCCCAAAACAGAAAATTGCGCGCCGCTTCAAGGAGCCGATTTTCGGCCCGAGCAAAGCGCTCGAGCGCAAGCCCCACCCGCCGGGGCAGCACGGCCGTTCGCGCCGCCGCAAGGAAAGCGAATATTCCGTCCAGCTGAAGGAAAAGCAGAAGGCAAAGTACACGTACGGTCTGCTTGAGCGTCAATTCCGCAACCTGTTCGAAAAGGCAGCCCGGAAGAAAGGCGTGACCGGAGAGAACCTTCTCAAATTCCTTGAGGCCCGCTTGGACAACACGGTGTTCCGTCTCGGTTTCGCCCGCACACGCCGCCAGGCGCGTCAGTTGGTGAACCACGGACACATCATGGTCAACGGAGCTGTTCTTGACATTCCGTCCGCCATGTTGCGCAGCGGCGACATCATCAGCATCCGGCCCCGCAGCCGGAACCTGGACGTCGTCAGGGATGCGGCCAACCATACCCGCCGCAGTTTCCCGTGGTTGGAAGTAGACAGAAACATGCTTCAGGGCAAGTTTCTCGACCTTCCCAACCGTGAGGACATTCCCGAGAACATCAAGGAACAGCTCATCGTCGAGCTCTACTCGAAGTAATCCGGACTCCCTGTCGAATCGCCTGGGCGGCTTCCGCCCGGCGTGTTCCACCTACACATTTTGCATCTAGCTGATATGAGCATTTACTCGATTCAGATGCCTGACGGCGTTGACCTTGAAGAGACGACCGAAACCTATGGGCGCTTCACCATCTCCCCGTTGGAGCGTGGTTTTGGAGTTACCATTGGCAACACGCTTCGCCGCGTGATGCTTTCGTCACTGCAAGGTGTCGCCATCACGGCCGTCAAGATTGACGGCGTCCAGCATGAGTTTTCGACCATCGAGGGTGTCACGGAAGATGTCTCGGATATCATCCTGAACCTGAAAGGGGTCCGCTTCCGTTCGAACGATGCGGCCGACGGTGGCATCCACTTCGTCGTGAAGGGTCCCGGGACCTGGTCCGCGAAAGACATCGACAACGCCACGGCTGATTTCGACGTCCTGAACCCTGATCACCACATTGCAACGCTCGACAAGGATGCAAGCTTTGCTGTCGAATTGCGCATGGAACGTGGTCGCGGCTATGTTCAGGCTGACGAGAATAAGCGTGCGGATGACCCGATCGGGGTTGTCGCGATGGACGCCATTTTTACGCCCATCAAGAACGTCCGTTACACGGTCAACCAGACCCGTGTTGGTGAGAAGATTGACTTCGAATCCCTCACAATCGAAGTGACCACCGACGGTTCGATACTGCCTGAAGATGCCCTGGCATCTGCAGCTACGATCATGCGCGACCATGTGAACCTGTTCATCAAGATGGACAGCGAACCGCAGCCGACCGAAGAGGAGAAGGAGGTCGATGCAGAAGTGCAGCGTATCCGCGAACTTCTCAATCAGTCGGTTGATGAGCTTGATCTGTCGGTCCGTGCCCACAACTGTCTCAAGGCGGCCAACATCAAGACGATTGGTGATCTGGTACGTCGTGAAGAGTCCGAAATGCTGAAGTTCCGCAACTTCGGGCGCAAGTCGCTCCAGGAGCTGCTTCAGGTCATTGAGGAGCGCAATCTGCAGTTCGGCATGGAAGTGGACAAGTACCTCGAAGAAATTAAAAGCTGATTCCGATGAGACATTCCAAGAAGGGGTTCAAACTGAACCGCACGAGCGCCCATCGGAAAGCCACGCTGACTGCGCTTTCCACGGCGCTCATTCGCCACAAGCGGATTGAGACCACGCTGACGAAGGCCAAGGCGCTTCGTATGCACGTTGAACCGATTATCAACCGGGCGAAAGAGGACACGACGCACAATCGTCGTCAGGCCTTCCGCTACCTGGGTGACAAGTATGCGGTGACGGAACTGTTCACCGATGTCGCAGGCAAGATTGGCGATCGCCCGGGTGGATACACCCGCATCGTGAAGCTTGGCCAGCGTGCCGGTGACTCGGCTGAAATGGCGGTCATCGAATTGGTTGACTACAACGATGTCAAGCCGGACGGCGCATCGACGGGTTCCAAGAAGAAGACCCGCCGCGCAGGACGCAGTCGTGGTAAGTCTACTGCGGCGAGTGCTGCCGCACCGGCCGTTCAAGAGGCTGACGAAGCGACCGAAGCTGCTGTCGACGTCACGGAGGACGTAGTGGATACTGCTGCTGAAGTCGCTGAAGAAGTGGTTGAAAAGGCCGCCGAAGTTGCCGAGGACGTAGCTGAAGCTGCTGCCGAAGTCGCCGAGGAAGTGGCTGAAGCTGCTACCGAAGTCGCCGAGGATGTCGTTGAAGCTGCTGCCGAAGTAGCCGAAGACGTCAAGGACGCCGTAGCCGACGCCCCTGCAGAAGACGATGCAGAGGCCGCGGATGACGAAAAGGCTTCCGATGATCCCGATGAGGAAGAGAAGAAGGGCTGATTCCCGGCCACTCTGACATTCCTGACCCAATGTAATACGGGGCGGCTCCTTCGGAGCCGCCCCGTATTTTTTGTGCTGCCTGGGCGCTCACCAAGGAAGCTCGGACGTGGTTGCGGAACTGGCGTCCCGTACGGGGATAAACGTTCCAATGATAGAGACGTCCGCCATATTGAAAGGGAACGGGATCCAGATCGATGAGCGGTTCTCCCGTGAACTCGATGATCTCATTGCACTGTGCCGTAGCAACCTGGTCCGCGTCAATGAAGATCTCATCCGCAGCTCGTTCCGACTCAGCTACTGGGCCCACAGGAATGACGTGCGCAAGTCCGGCGAGCCGTACATCGTGCATCCCCTGGCCGTTGCCCGCATTTACGTGGAGCAGATAGGCTTCGACGATATTGGTGTCGCCGCAGCATTGCTGCACGATGTCGTTGAGGATACCGAACTGTCGCTGGAATTCATTGGTGAGACGTTCGGTGAGGATCTGGCGCTGATCATTGACGGACTGACGAAGATTTCGGGTGCTTTCGAGTCGCGTGATATCACGCAGGCCGAAAACGTCCGGAAGCTCATGCTGTCCATGGCCTCGGACATCCGGGTCATCTTCGTCAAGTTTGCCGACCGTTTGCACAATATGCGGACGCTCGATTCCCTGCCGGCCCACAAGCGATACAAGATTGCAAACGAGACGCAGACCCTGTTTGCACCCCTCGCACATCGATTCGGCTTTTTCGCCATCAAGAGTGAATTCGAGGACCTCTCGCTCAAATATCTGCACCCGGAAGAATACCAAGAGATCACCAAGGGGCTCAAGGACAGCCAGAAGGACCGTGAACAGTACATCCGCCAAATCATCGATCCCATCAAGGAGCGATTGGAGGACCACGATTTCTCGTTCGAGATCTACGGCCGATCAAAGAACCTGTACAGCATTTTCCGGAAGATGAAGCGGCAGGACAAGCCGCTTGAGCAGATATATGACATTTTCGCCATTCGTGTCGTCCTTGAAGGGGAGGGCACGAAGGGAAAGGAGGATTGCTGGCGCGTCTACTCGGTCGTGACCGACCTCTTCAGGCCGCTTCCGGAACGATTCCGTGATTTCGTATCGGTCCCGAAGTCCAACGGATACCAGAGTCTCCATACCACGGTCGTGGGCCCGGAAGGGCGCAAGGTCGAGATCCAGATCCGGACGCGCGATATGCACGAGGTGGCAGAAAAAGGTGTCGCCGCCCACTGGAAATACAAGGAAGATGTGGCGCGGTCAGACCAGGAAATGGACCATTTCCTGGTCTGGGTACGGGACCTGCTGGAGAATCCGGAGTCCGAACGGGCTACGGATTTTGTAAAAGACTTTCGCCTGAACCTTTACGACGAGGAGATCTACGTGTTTACTCCCCGGGGCGACGTCATGACGCTTCCGAGGGGGGCATCTCCTGTGGACTTCGCATTCATGGTCCACACGCAGGTCGGGTTCCACTGCATCGGTGCCAAGGTCAATGGCAAGATGGTTCCGTTGTCCCATCAGCTCAGCAGTGGTGACCAGGTCGAGGTCATTACATCGAAGAAGCAGACACCGAACCCGGACTGGGTGAAGTTCGTGGTCACACAGAAGGCGCGCAGTCGCATCCGGCACTGGATAAACGAGAAGCGCCGCAGCGCCGAGGATGCGGGAAAGGGCATCTGGGAGAAGAAGGCGGCGAGGGAACGTATTTCGCTGTCCGACAGCGACTTGGGGCAACTGGCCAATCGCCTCAAGTATCCGAACATTCGGCAGTTGTGGTATGAGGTAGGCGCTGGCCTCATGGACATTTCCGAAGTCGTTCGCGCGGCTAAGGCCCTGCTGAAACCGGAGGATGACGAGCCGACCGAAGAGAAGCTGCGTCTTCAGTACGAAAGCTTTGTAGACACAGCCCAGGAGTCGGGATCACCGGCATTGCTCATTGACGGTGAAGTGCAGACCGATCTGGCGACGTCCTATGCTTCGTGCTGCAATCCCATTCCCGGCGATGCCGTGTTTGGATACATCTCCCGCACCGGGGTCATCAAGATCCATCGGGTCAGTTGCAAGAACGCCCCCAATCTCATCCTGAATCGTGCGGACCGGATTGTACCCGTGGAATGGAGCCGCCAGAAGGATGTCCGGTTCGTTTCAGGATTGCGCGTCATGGGCGAAGACCGCGTGGGCATGCTGAATGATGTCACCACGGTCATCTCGAAAAATCTGAAGACGAACATCCGATCATTGAGCATATCCACTGAAGACGGCGTGTTCGAAGGAACCATCGTATTGCTCGTGAGCGACCTGGATCACCTGAGACGGCTCATTGAGCGCATCAAACGGCTCGATGGCGTCCACGGCGTGTACCGGTTCGAGGAGCAGTACGATGACGCAGGGGAGCGGTAGGCGGTCACGACGTACGGTCGTCTGCGCAGGAATCTATTGTTAAGAGTCTGGAAACCTTGACTTTGGCGGGTCGAGGTTGTTTCTTGGGCCGCCACATATTACTTCCTGCTGTACCCTTCCTGAAATGTCAGAACGCTCCCGGACCTTGACCAAGAAAGACGTAGCGCGACGTGTCGCCGACAAGCTCAAGGAGCCGATTTACAAGTGCGAGCCCTGGGTCGCGGTTGTGATTGAATCCCTCGGCGAGCTCATGATGGAGGCAGATCCGGAAGTACGGATCGAACTAAGGGATTTCGGCGTGTTCGAGGTCAAGAAGACCCGCGCCAAACCGAAGGCTCGTAACCCCAAGACCAACGAAACGGTGTTCATTCCAAGTCGCCGCAAGACGCATTTCAAACCGAGCAAGAAGATGCGGATGGTGCTGCAAACGCCGCTCAGTGAGTTGAACTACGAGGTTCCGGAAGGTAGCGCGGATTTCGTGGAAGTCGGCTGAAACGTCATGGCGCGTGCCGTTGGTATTGATTTCGGGACGAAACGCGTGGGTGTGGCCGTGTCCGATCCACTCATGATGTTCTCCCAGCCTGTCGGTACGTTCAATCAGGACGGTGCCGTCGACGCTGTGCAACGGCTGCAGGATGAACACGGGGTAGACACGATCGTCATCGGTTGGCCGGTCAGCGAGGAAGGGGCTGCCAGCAAAGGGACCGCGCGCGTACAGGAGTACGTGAACCGACTCAAGCGCAGGTTTCCGGAAGCGACAATCGTGCACTGGGACGAACGCTTCAGCACGCAGCGGGCCAAGGAGCTCTTGAAGCAGGGGACCAGGCCATCGCTCCGAAAGACGGGAAGGGAACGGATCGATACCGCCGTGGCAGGACTTCTTCTCCAGGAATTTCTGGACGAAAAGGCAGGAAGTGACGTATTCTGAAGCTTCACAGGCATCCATTCGGCATGATTCACCCCGTACATCTCCTCGGTTCCCCCGTCCTGCGTGAGGCTACACCCGACGTGACCTCCGACTCGCCGGAATTGCAGCAACTCATAGATGACATGGTCGAGACCATGCACGCTGCGCGTGGTATTGGGCTAGCGGCACCGCAAATCGGTCATGGCGTGCGCTTGTTCGTGGTCGACGTGTCGTCCATGGAAGAAGATTTCGAGGAGACCGGTGCCTCCATGCCGGAGCAGCCCATGGTCTTCCTGAATGCGCACATCGTGGAGGACTCGGACGAGGAAACGGATTTCGAGGAGGGGTGTCTGTCCATCCCGGACATCCATGAAACAGTGGTCCGACCAGAGCAAGTCCGGATCCAGTACCTGGATCGGTCCTTCGCGAAGCGTGACGAGACGTTCGACGGTGTGCTGGCCCGGGTCATTCAGCACGAATACGATCACATTGAAGGTGTCCTGTTCATTGACCACCTGAGCGCCTTGCGGCGTCGCTTGTTGAAGCGCAGGCTTGCGGACATCCGTGAAGGCAATGTCACCGCCGACTATGCTCTCTACGCGGAAGGGGTCGGCGTCATAGACGCCGACCCCGAGTCCGCCGACGATTGATTCAACGCGCTATTGGATGACGATCGGGAACGTGATGTCGATATCCGTTTCATCACTGCGCGTCACGCCATCCTTGGGCGCATCATCGAAATGACTGAGGACCACTTGCAAGGCCGCCGTTCCGGCAGGCCCTGGCGAAACCTCAAGACGGAACGAGAGCCCTACCGGGAGATTGTTGGCGTCCGTATCCGTGGCAACAACAGTCACTCTGCTCGCGTCTGCGCCTCCGGGCGTGAAAAAGAATTGGTGCTCGTCCGCCTCTTCGGCGATTTCGGCGCCCACATCCATGCCGTTCACGTCATCGTAGACACCGATGGTGCCTGTATAGACGGTTCCGGATACCAACTCCATTGTGTCAACCTCAGGGTTGGATCCATCGCCGTCCGGATCGGAGGCCGTCACCTCAAGGGTTTGACCGCCTCCGGTCAGTGTCAGGGTGATCCTGGTAATGAGTTCCTCCTCGCCCGCACCATCGTCGACCGGATCGGTGGTGTCACAGCCGGTCCACAAGAGCACGAGCAGAAGGAGGGAAATGCTTTTCAGGGTCGTCATTGGTTCAAGCGCAGCAAATGGTTTCATGGAAGTACGTTCGTTATCCGATCGGAATGTGTGCACGCAGCGACACATTCCGGCCGGGATCATCAATGAAATAGCGAAAGCGACTCATGTAGTCGCGGTATCGGGCGTCGAATACATTGTCGACGTCGAGGGAAAATGTCCAGGGAGTCCGCCCTTCGGTCGGTGATGTGGACACGCCGATGTTCACGAGCGTGTACCCATCGGGCGGTGGAGCGTAGTCGAGTCCGTCCTGGACCCTGTCCTGGCGCTCCACACGGACCACGTCTGCGTGAAGCGCCGTGTCCAGTGTCGGCCACGGCAGGTGCCATTCAAGTCCACCACGGACCCGGTCTGACGGCATGTCGGGGAGGGGCAGGCCCGTCCCTCGCTCCGTTCCGCGAACGACAGACGCTGACGCGTGGAGTTGAAGTGACGGGTGGATGCTGACAGATGCATATCCGTCAACCCCTTTCAGCACCGCCGTCCGCTGCACATACCTGTAGGCCGGAAAGGTACCACGGATGGTGACCCGGGGCTCCGGTTCCGGTTGCAGGTGGATGTACCCGTCCATGGCATTGCGATAGGCACTGAACTCCGTTTCCCACACCTCACTCCGGTGCCGGATGGTCACATCCAGATTCGTGCTGCGCTCTATGTCCAGATCCGGGTTGCCGGTCTCGAATTGCGCCGTACCGTGGTGGACGCCGTAATTGTAGAGCTCGTTGACACCGGGTGGACGCCACGCACGACCAGCATTCGTTGCAACGGACCAATGGTCTGTGGGCTTCCAGATGACTCCCAGGACACCAGAAACGTCCCCGTACCGGGATTCAGTGCGGACGAAGGGTCCTGTTGCCAGGTTTTCCCGAGGGTGCGCACGCAGCCACCGGCGATCGAAACGGACTCCCGTGTCGATGGTGACCTTCTGCGTGACCCACATCTCGTGGACGAACAGCCCGACCGTCGTAGACCGAAAGTTGGGTATCAGGAATCCTGACGCGTCGTTCCGGTTGCCCTGGGTGGAGACATCGACACCTGCATTTCCGAGTAGTCTCCCACGCGGCTTCTGACGCAAGCGAATGTCAGCCGAGGACGTCTGCAGATCCAGAGCGAACGCAGGCTTGTCCAGCGGATCACTGAATCGGCGATGGGCATCGTATTCTGCCCGTCGATTGGACTGGAATCCGAATTGGGCATCTACCCAATCTCCCGACGCCAACCTGTAGTGTCCGTTGAGAGACACGAGGTCGTGGTCCACGGTCTGCTTGGGCGCGTCGATACGGTACGTGAATGGCCATTCGACCGACGGCTCACCCCGCTCAATGGCTCGCAGCAGATCATCGAAATTACCGATGTGTGCACCCGAAAACAGCCCCAGCGTCGTACCGAAGTGGGAAGCATGAAGCCTGATTCCCGAGCGTTCGGTATGGCGCCCGACGGTCACCGCCGCATCGAATTCCTGGAATCCGGAATTTCCGATCACATAATCGGGCGTTCGCGAACTGCCGGCTTTTCGCGCGGTTGCCTGGATCCGACCGGCCCACCGCGCTCCAAATCCCCTGTCCAACCGAGCCGAAACGGCACCGTGGCGATTGTTCGAGAACGCATTGAGCGAAACAGACCCGGAAACGGGCGTTCCGTAGTGGAGTTCTTCCGGCTCAATACGTACCACGCCTCCGATGGCGCCCACACCGTACTCGACTCCGGCCGCTCCACGGATGACCTCAATGCTTCCGGCTGAGAACGGATCAATCTCCGGTGCATGCTCCCCACCCCATTGTTGACCCTCTTGGGCCACACCCGCGTTGACAATAACCAGACGCTGGCTGTGGAGTCCTCGAATGACGGGCTTTGAGATGGAGGGGCCGGTCGTCACCGTAGTCACTCCCGGCAGTTCGGACAACATGCCACCGAGCGTCTGACCACGCATGGCGTCCAGGTCCTCGATGTCCAACACAGACACACTGCGCGTAGACCTCGTGAGCATGGCTCCTGCCTGTTGCTCGGCCGTGATGATGGTTTCACCGAGTTCTACTGCGACCGGGTGAAGAACAACGTCCAGCGTGACGTCACCAGAAGCCGGAACGACGTACCTCGTCACGGTACCATACCCGACGAAGCGGAACTCAACGAGGAGTGTGTCAGCCGGGAGGTTGATGAACCGGTACATCCCCTCGGTATCGGTGACCGTCCCCCGTGACAGCGATGGAATCACCACCTGGACCAGATGCAGGGGGACACCGTCCGTAGCCGTGACGGCTCCGGTCAGGGTTTGGCCTTGGGATGCGGAGGCGGAACCGAACAACAACATGAACGGAATGCACCACCGCAGCTCCTTCGTGAGGAGTCTGGCGTTGGAAAACATGCAGGGAAGGGACTGGCAGGAAGAAATGGAGACCCGCGGGGATGCAGGTCCGGGAACACGTCAGGCGTGAACCGGAGGGCCTCGGCTGCCAGGGCCGTCGGGTAGGGTCAGTCCGGTAAGAACCCGGACGGCTGTCACGGGTCGCTGTGCATCGGTGCCGTGCGGCGTCCTGTCGCCCGATTCGGCGCGTACCGAGTGGGGCGGTCTGGAGTGAAATACACAGTCCAGGATGTCCAAGGACGTATGATGTCCTTCGTACGAAGTACCATGCTCCGAATGACTGCAGTGCCAGTCAGCCCTGCCACCATCTACACTGTGGGCTTCACTGTGATTGACCAGGTCGTGCACTGTTGGTCCCAGGCCACCGCCTACAAGCGTCGCAGTCGCCAACAGCAAACTCAGGACGGGCGATATGAAGCCGGAGCGCAACCAGGTCATGCGGTCATTTATGCCGCCCGTCCCGATCGGGTTCCACGCAGTGACAGACCGAACGCCACAATGAACAAAGCCGTCTGGGCGAGGACGATCGAGGCGCCGGATGGTACATCGACCACGAACGATGCGTGAAGCCCCATTATGGTGGCCGCGAGGGAGCACAGGATGGCGCCGGCCGTCATGGAAGCGAAGCGACGGGAAAGCAGTCGGGAGGTGGCAGCGGGTATGACCAGCCATGCCGAGACCAGCAGGATCCCCACCATCTTGATGGATACAACAATGGTCAGTGCCACGAACAGTGTGAGCAGCAGACTGTCCCGGTCAACGGAAACACCGTGCGCGCGTGCCGACTCCTCATCGAACGTGGCGTAGGCCCAGCGACCCCAGAGAGCGGGTACCGTGAAGGCTGCCAACGCCACCAGTGATACGGCCAGCCAGACATCCATTTGCCCTACAGCCAGAATGGATCCGAACAGATACGAATAGGCATCCACGGGGGAGCCGGTTCGGAGTGAGAGGAATAGCACACCCAGCGCCACCGAAACGGAAAAGAAGACGCCGATGGCGGTGTCGGGTGCGAGCCGCGTGGCGCGGCGTATCCAATGAATTCCGGCAGCCACCGCCGTCGTGAATGGAAGGGCAATCCACAACGGCTCCATTTCGAGGAGCAGACCGGCTGCGATCCCGCCGAAGGCAGCATGCGCAAGCCCTGCCCCCAGGAAACTCATTCTGCGTTGCACCACGAATGCACCATAGTAGCCGCCCAGTGCCGCAAGCAGGCCGCCTACCAAAAGCGCTCGTTGCATGAACGGTATGCCCAACCATTCGACTGAAAACAAGGAGCTCAGGATGTCACCCATGATGATGTCCCCCCAGCACGCCGTGGGCATGACCCACGTGGCCGAATGCCTCTTTAATGGCTTCCTCCGTCAGTGCTTCGACCGGGGAGCCACTGGCGACAACCGAACGGTTCAGCAGCACCACGCCCGATGCATGGTGGAACGCAACGTCCCAATCGTGCGTGACCATGACAATCGTCGCACCATGTTCATGCCGGTACGACTCCAGGATATCAAACAGGTCGGCGGCGCCTACCCGGTCCACACCTGCCTCGGGCTCATCGAGCAGGATCAAGGGAGGCCGACAGGCCAACGCTCGTGCCAGGTACACGCGTTGCAATTCTCCGCCCGAGAGGCGCGAGAGGGAGGAGTGTTCAAGATGTCCCGCGCCGACACGCTCCAGGGCACGGCGGACGATATCACGATCCCCCACAGAGACGCGCCATGGCCACCGCGCGCGCCGGCCTGTGACAACGAGGTCCGCAGCGGTCGCCGGAAAGGACCGGTCAAGGGTCTTCACCTGCGGGACGTACCCGATGAACGTGGATGATGGGGTAATGCTGACGCGTCCTGCATGGAGTGGCACCAGGCCCAGAAGTGCCCGGATGAGGGTGGACTTGCCACCGCCGTTGGGCCCCAGGATGGCAATGAATTCTCCGGCGTGCGCTTCAAACGACACATCTTCGAGAATGGACCGCCCACCCAGGCTTACAGAAATATGTTCAACGTGCAGCATGGAGACGGTCTACCACGTCGCGGAGATAGAGTTCGTACCGAGCGTAGCCACTCCCGACAGGATCGACGAGGAGCATCTCCAGGCCCATATCCGAAGCGAATTGCGTCATGCCCCGGTCGCGGAGTACGGTTTGCGTTACGAGCGTCCTGGCACCGGTCCGCGACACGTCCTCCATCAATCCCGAAAGCCGCCGGGCCGATGCCATTTGTCCAGGAAGGTCTTGTACCGGGCCTGAATAGGGGATGTCATATCGGTCCAAGAGGGGGTGTATGAAGGGCTGTGCCGTAATCAGGGGCCGAATGGGCCGCTCGTCAACGGACCGGCGAATATCGGCATCCAGGGAGTCAAGGACGCCCATCCAGTCATCGCCGCGCCGCTGAATGTCCGCACAGGCGTCGGGGAGTGCAGAGCAGAGGGCGTCCATGATTGCCGGAACGCCTTCGCGCACCCGCACCGGATCCATCCATGCGTGTGCATCAGCGTGGTCGTGTTCACGTTCATCATCTTCCGACTCCATGAATGCGACAGGGCGGGACGTGAGCCGCGTCATCCATCCGTCGACGTGCGGGTGGATGGCAATGATGGCTGCCGCTGAATTCAACAGCCGTGCATCCGAGGGGCGCGGCTCGAATCCATGCGGCGAGGCCCCGTCGGGGAGAATGACGACAACCGAGACCGAATCCGGCAGCAAGGGCCGGACCATGAGCGCGGCAACCGGAATACTGGTGACGACCGAGGTGCGCGAAGCCGGAGGGGCCGTACAGGCCGTGGGCACCATCGAGACCGCGCCAAACAGGAACAACAGGCCCCAGCTCCTCACCGATGAGAGACGCATGTGCATCAGTACGAAGCGGCTATGCGGGCCGCGGTCTGGGAAAAGGGACGGGGGGAGAACCCCAGCTCGTTGATGGCCTTCGTGTTGTCATAGCAGGACATGGAAAGGGAAAGGCGGGCAGTCTCCCGGGTAATAAGCGGCGTAAACCGGAATACGAAGCCTGCCAGTTCAGACAAAACCGCGCCCGTCATGAGCAGTGGCCGGGATATCGTGCGCGACGGTGCCGGGACCCCGAGTGCCTGTGCAAGCTCTGCAATGATCCGCTCCCATGGCATATTGTGACCGGAGAGGATGTAGCGATTCCCCGTTTTTCCTTTCCCGAGCGCAAGCAGTATGCCATCCACAACGTCCTCCACATCCACTACGTTGGTACTGCCGGGAGGACAGAAGGGTAGTTTGCGATCACGGATCTGCCCGACGATCTGCATGGTGTTCTCACCGGCCCGGCCTGGACCCATGATCAGGGACGGGTTCACCATGACGGCGTCCAGCCCTTCGGCAATACCGCGGTGTACTTCCAATTCAGCCAGGTATTTGCTGTGTCCGTACCCGGTGTTCAATGGGGAATCAGCCCACTCTGCGGATTCATCGAGACACTGCGTACTGTGCTCACTGCGTCCCAGCGCAGAAATGCTGGACGTGTGAACGAGTCGACCTACGCCGTGCTCCAGGGCTGCATTCACGATGGCGGCCGTTCCGTCCACATTGATCCGGTACAACTGCTCCTTTGACTTCTTCCCCTCGAATCCGAGATACGCCGCACAGTGGAACACCGCCGATGCATTCTTCATGCCTTCGGCCAAGGCCTCGTGGTCGAACAAGTCGCCGGTAATCCATGTGACGTCTGCTGCTGTTTCGCCGACCAGATCGAGGGTCGATGACTCGCGCCGCAATGCGTTGACCTCGTGCCCGTCTGCGAGCAATCTGCGCACCAGTGTGGAGCCCATGAACCCAGTGGCTCCTGTTACAAAACAGATCATGCTTCGAACTCGATGAGCACCTGCTGCTTGCTCACGGCGTCGCCTGGCGCGACAAGAACCGTCTTGATGCGACCAGCTCTTTCCGCCCGCAATTCGTTTTCCATCTTCATCGCTTCCAATACCAAGAGTGGGTCACCTGGCTCGACTTCGGAACCCGGTTCAACGCCTACCGAAAGGACCAGACCCGGCATGGGAGCCACAACTTCCGCGGATGCATCGGAGGACGACTCATTGAACCCCCATGCAGCCAGCAACTGATCGCGACGGTTCCTTACGAGCGCGTCGAACGCTTGGTGCCCTGTCCACATCCGCAATTTCCTGTCCGGTCCCCGCTCCATATGGAGTGGGATGCTGCGTCCGTTGAAGCGGAGCAGGAACAGTCCGTCGCGAACACGGACCAATGAGGTATCTTCCGGCTTGAATTCATCCGGGTTTACGGAGATGGGATCGTTCGCCCCGATCTCCACGCGGTACGCTGCAGGGGTCTCCTTCATGGGGCGTAACATACGACGCCCCGGAATGAGGTGTTTCTACAGATATTCAACCCGATACAAGAACCCGGGACATCGGCCAGCATAGCACGACTTTGCTCTCACGCATAAGGACCATGGACGCAATAAGACGAATAGGCGTATTTACTTCCGGTGGCGACTCCCCCGGAATGAACGCGTGTCTCCGGGCTGCTGTACGGGCCGCGGTAAATCATGACATTGAGGTCATGGGAATCCGGAGAGGCTATCAGGGCATGATCGAAGGAGATATTGTGGAAATGGACAGCAAGTCCGTTTCGAATATCGTCCAGAAAGGCGGCACGATACTGAAGAGTGCCCGGTCCGTGGAATTCCGTACCGAGGAGGGACGCGTCAAGGCGGCCAATCAACTCAGGGCCAACGGAATTGACGGCCTCATTGCGATTGGAGGCGACGGCACGCTGCGGGGCGCAGCTCTGTTCTATGAGGAGCACCAGATTCCTCTCGTCGGCTGCCCTGGCACGATCGACAACGACCTGTTCGGTACGGACGAAACCATTGGGTACGACACGGCGCTCAACACGGCCATCGAGAACATAGACCGCATCCGGGATACGGCTGATGCACACGACCGGCTGTTCCTGGTGGAAGTCATGGGTCGCGATGCCGGCTTCATCGCCCTTCACTCCGGAATCGGGGGAGGGGCCGAGATGGTGCTTATACCGGAAACGCTGACGGATATAGACGATATCAAGAGCCATATCCATTCGCTCATGTCTTCCCAGCACCGCAGTTCCATTGTGGTGGTAGCCGAGGGCGACGAACTTGGTGGTGCTACACAGATTGCCGAAGCGCTCCGCGCCGATTCGAATTTCGACAGGATTGACCTGCGTGTCTGCATCTTGGGACATACCCAGCGTGGAGGCTCCCCAACCGCCCGCGACCGGGTGTTGGCCAGCCGTCTGGGTGTAGCCGCTGTTGACGCCCTCGTTGAGGGGCATGCGAACGTGATGGTTGGCATCGTGAACGGTGAAATCAAGCTGACACCCTCCAAGAACGTGTGGAGCCGGAAGAAGAATATCAACTATGAGCTGCTGAAGCTCACCCAACTCCTGAGCTGACATGGCGACCCGGAACGCACCTCCTGTAGGCATGGTGGATGGCAAGAAGCCGGCCATTCGAAAAATGTTCAATGCCATTGCTCCGCGCTATGACCTGTTGAACAGGGTCCTGAGTGGTGGCATTGATCAGCGGTGGCGTCGGCGCGTGATCCGGATGCTTCTGCAGGATGAGCCGGGGCATGTCTTGGATGTAGCGACGGGTACTGCCGATCTTGCGATTATGGCCGCCCGGAAGGGTGTTGAAAGCGTCGTCGGCGTCGACATTTCGGAGGATATGCTCGAGGTGGGCCGGCGGAAAATTACCGCGGCAGAGCTGGACGGGCGCGTTGTATTGCAGACCGCTGACGCTGAGCAACTGCCGTTCGCGGACAATGAGTTCGATGCCGTAACCGTGTCATTCGGCGTACGGAATTTCGAAAATCTGGACACAGGACTCAGCGAATTGTTTCGCGTCCTGCGACCGGGGGGACGTCTCCTTGTGCTCGAGTTCAGCCGCCCGAAAGCATTCCCCATCCGCCAGTTCTATGCGTTGTACAACCGGTTCATCCTGCCTGCCATAGGACGTATGCTCTCCGGAGACTCGGGTGCCTATACGTATTTGCCGGAGTCCATTGCCATCTTCCCGGAAGGAGCGGAATTCCTCGGCCACATGGAGCGCGCTGGATTCTCGAATACATCCGACAAGCGCCTGACGTTCGGTATTTCGTCCCTGTACGCAGGTACGAAGCTCTGAGCCTGAGCCTGAGCCTGCACCGCACCAGAAGCGCTACCGGGCGTTGCGGAATTTAACGAGCAACGTCTCGTTCAGGCCGCCTTTCGAATTGAACTGAACCTCGTCCATGAGGCGTCGCATGATATGGACGCCGAACCCGCCAGCCTTGCGATTCTTGGCGAATGCCATCAAATCCGGCTCGCGGTACGCTTGGCTGTCGAACTTCCGTCCACGGTCCCTGATGCGAACCGTCAGCCTGTCGGGGTTCACGATCACCGCGATGTCGATGGAGTGATTCGACTCGTTGTTGTATGCGTGTTCGATTACGTTCGTGCATGCCTCATCCACTGCGATTTTCATCTGCTCCACCACGGATTCGGAGAACGAGGCCTCCGAGGCATGGGTCGTCACGAACTCCCGCACGTCCTCAAGGAACTGCGTTGAGCTCGGAATTTTCAGTTTGTGGATGATGGATGCCAAGTCCTTACCGGGTCACTAAGAAGTAGCAGCGGAAAAGCGGGAGACGGCTTCGTCTTCCGAATCAGTAATATCGAACAGCATCGGGAAGCCCAGCAGGTCAAAGACGTTGAAAACCTTTGGCTGGAGGGCGGCGATTTTAATGTCACCACCCTTTTCACGGACCTCCTCGATATATGCCATGAATACACCAAGGCCGGCGCTCGAGATATACACCAAGTTGGCGCCGTTCACGATGATCTGAACCGCTTGGTCACTCTGGCATTTCTGGATGGCTGCTTCCAGCTCGGAGGCTGTGTGGGCGTCGAGCTCGCCTTTCAGGTCGAGGATTCGCACCTCTCCGGTGGACCGGAAACCGACTGAGAAGTCACTCATGGAAATATTGGGATACAATGATTGGGCTGTACCTACGGGCAACCCGTCGTTGGGGTGCACAGGGCGCATGAATATACCATGTCATGAGGACTCTTCTGCAATGAAGGCCGATTCCGCGAGCCGATTGACTGGAAGGCCGTGCCATTTCATGACCAACAGCGTCATGTCGTCATCATACGGAGTGCCGCCCAGGAAATGTCGAAGGTTCCGGAGGATGCTTGCGTGCAGCTCATCGGCATCCTCATGCCTGTGTTCGGTCAGGACCTCCAGGAGCCGTTCGTATCCGTATTCCTCCCCGGCCATGCTCCTGCTTTCCACGACGCCGTCCGTATACAGCACGAAGACGTCACCGGGTTGAAGTCGAATCGTTTCCTCGGTCAGGCTGCGTCGGAACAGATCACCCCTGTCCAGCCCCAGTCCCAGACCGGGCGATCGTACATATGAGGCGTCACTGGACAGCCGGATGAAAGCCATGGGACAATGACCTGCTCGTGCGACGGTGAACGACTCATTGTCGGTATCCAGAATCCCGTAGATTGCCGATACGAAAACATTCCGGTCCAAGCTGTGCGAAATGGCCGTATTGGCGTGGGACAGGAAGTCGATCGGGGATGTCGCCAGCCGGGACACGGAGTGGAAAATGCCCTGCATTTCAGCCATGTAGAACGCTGCAGACGTTCCTTTCCCGGACACATCCGCGATGATGATTCCCAGCCTGTTGTCGGCAAGACGCACAAAGTCGTAGTAGTCTCCTCCCACTTCTTGGGCCGAGACGCTGGAGGCAGCCATGGAGACCCCGGAAATCTGCGGAACGGACTGGGGAAGCAGGCGCATTTGCACCTCGCGGGCAATGGCCAGCTCACGTGACAGCCGTTCCTTTTCGATCTGTTGCTCGAACAGACGAGCATTGTCCATGGCGACAGCCGCCTGGGCGGCAAAAATGCCCACTGTTTCGATGTCGTCGCGCTCGAAGCCTCGTGACACCACCTTGGCGGCAAAGAGCGCACCCAGCACTTCGCCGCGGGCCATGAGCGGGACCACAAGCAGCGATCCAATCTCGTCACCCGTTCGGACCTTCATGCGTCGGTCCAGGGCTCCGTTGTTCACGACAATCGGCTGACGGATATGCGATGCATCCTCGAAGAATGCCTCGGTATCGACCAATTCATTTATCCGGTCCACCGTAATTCCGTGCGTTCCCACGATTACAGGAGTCAGGCTGCCACTCCGTGGATCCGGCGTGGCAAGCCACGAACAGGAAGCGGAGCCGGCTTCAACGGGAGCTGCGGCGATGGTGCGCGCCAGACCCCCGCTGTCGAACACCTGTCCTACCAGATGAGCAAGGGAGTGCATGGTTGCCCGCTCACCGACGCGCTGTTCGTAGTCACCTGCCGTGGGCAGGTGGAAGAGAAGGGACAGGAACGACGTGAAGCAGTACATGACGCCGAAAATCCAGCCAGCCGATGTAAAGGTCGCCAGAGGATAGGAATAGTGCTGCAGGTACGCGAAGGACCCCGTCACGATGACGCTCGAACCCGTACCACCGGGGCCGGACATTCCGAGCAGCATGAGTACGCCCAGACCGAGACTCAAGGCCAGGACAAACAATCGTCGCCGGAATGACAGGAATACAATCCACGAAAGCCGGAATGCATTGACCAACATGAACACGCCCGCAATGATGAATCCGACAACCTGGAGCGTGCTCAATGGGTCGCCGGGAGGATTCGCCATCGTGCTAGCCGAGGTGATAGCCATCAGGAACAGCATGATGACCCAGTTCCGCTGACTGGTGGCGGTCCGTTTCACCAGCACCAATTGCGACAGGCTTTCCAGCAGGATGACCACGAATACAACCTGGCATATTGCGACCAGCATCATTTTCACGGCCACCGCCGCGGCCAAAGGCTTGCCGGACTGGATATCGAAGCCCAGATAAGCATCGATGGGCATGGAATCGGGAAGGCTGACGGGCAATCCCCACGATGCAATCGGGCCCGCAACGCCCAGACACACGGCCCCCGCAACGATCAGGCGCCAGAAGACCCGGGAGGGAGCCGGCGCTCCGGAGCCTGACAACAGCTCGGAAACCGCATACCAAAGTCCGGCCGCACCTGCCAGGGAAACGAGTCCATGCACCATGCGGACCCATACATCCATGGGTGCAACGGATTGCATGTCCATGAGGTGGAAGAACCACGCACCGACAAGGCTGGCCAGGAAAAGTCCGGCAGAGCCGAACAACTTCAGGCGTTGCCCCGGCGGACGGGCTACGTCCACCGATCCGTCTACTGGAGATGGGTCATTCATGGTGCGATAGTACTGCGACCCGGATTCGATTGTTACAAAGGTAACATACGCTCCAGCGAAGCGTAGGAACATGGATCCAATCAATGAACGCCTTTATGCGCAATCGCCCCCTCGTTCGTATTCAGATCCTGCTTCTCGTCGTTCTCGTCGGCCTCATTGTGTGGCGCATGTCGTCCGGACCGCAATTGAAAGAGGGCTTTGTACGTATAGTTGCCGTGGACGCCGGGAAGTTGTATTCGGAGTCTTTTGAACTCGGAGCGCCCGGCATGGTCCGGATCTCGGCTACGGGGGCGTTTGAGACAGATGAATCAGGCGCACCGCTGGCGGTGTACGGCTGGGTTGTCAACGCATCGACCGGTGCCCCGGCCTGGGTCATGGAAGACTTCCGCGTCGAGCGCGAGGGTGTTCTGGCTGTTGCGAACGACTCCTTGATGCTTCCCGCAGGACGGTACGATGTGTGGTTCACCACCCTGGGTCCGACACCGTCCTCGCGTGGTCAAGCCGCTTTCCTGGGCTTGAAACCGCATTGGACGAGCTATGAGAGCCGGTTCTACATGACCATTTCGGCCCATGATTCGGTGCCGGTGCGCATTGTCCCGGAGACGTCCGATACCGGAAGGTCCGACGCATTTTGGAGCACCGGGCCGGTGCCCAACAGAAAGGATTACTCGGTGATGGTCCGCGTAACGGATGAGACATCGTTCAACCTACACGCCGAGGGTGAAATCTGCTCCTCTGGATGTGACGTTGCGCGCATTGTGCGGCTGGGGACCGAAGACATTCTGTGGCAATTGGACATGGAGAATTCCGAAGCCGCCGGAGGGTGGGAGGCCAACCGGAAATTTGACGGTACGGTCACCTTGTCCCCGGGTGTTTACCGGGTGGAGTTCGACTCGAATCGGAACCATGGATGGAACGGTTGGTCGGCGAATCCGCCGTTGGACCCGCGTGCCTGGGGTCTCCGTATTGGACCGGCGGAGCAGGGTTCAATGACCTTTTTTGATCCATGGAGTGACGGTTCTCCCATCCTTTCCATGCTGGACGTGGAGTCGGATGAGAGTCGTCGCGTACAATTCGAGGTGACCGAACCAGTACGTGTCCTGGTCGATGCCACAGGCGAAATATCGACGGGAGGCACGTTGTATGACTTTGGCCAGATCGTTCGCGAGGACTCGGGAGAACGCGTGTGGCGCATGAGTTGGGATGCCAGTGAGCCGGCCGGCGGATCTGAAACCAATCGGCGCGAAACAGCCGTGATTGAGTTGGCCCCTGGGTCATATGCCGCGTATTACGAAACAGACGACAGCCATGCATTCAACGATTGGCGTCGAAACAGCCCGACACATGACGATCGCTGGGGTCTGGCCGTGTTCCTGCTCGATGGCGACGCCACCTCCGTGCACATTGTTGGCCGGAGCGAGGATTGGAACGTCAGCCAAAACATCACGTCCGGAGAATCCACGTCAACCGTTGTGATCGATTCCGAGTCGGTGATCGTTGCGCAGCGCGAAACCGGCAATGATGTGTCGTTCGAGGAGACATTCACACTCGATGAACCAGGCTCATTGCGGATTGTGGCCATGGGAGAGATTTCCACGAACGGCCGGTACGACTACGGATGGCTCGAGCGTGTCGATACGGGCGAGCGTATCTGGGAAATGACCCTTCAGAACACCGTCCATGCTGGCGGTGACGACCGGAACCGCAGGTTCGACGGCGTTATTGACGTTCCGGCAGGAACGTATTCCGTGCACTACGTGTCGGATTTCGGGTATGCATTCAATGACTTCGGAGATGCCGCGCCGACGAATGCCAACGACTGGGGAATCACTATCTTCCGGGAATAACTATTCCCGTGCAATCGTGATGGCCTTCCATGGTCTTTCTTTCGTTCCGCCCGACAATGTGGCAGAACGCCTTGTGGCCGACCTTTCTGAACTCGGGGCCGAAGGTTTCGAAGAACGCGACGGCGGCGCCGTGGTCGCCTACATTCCGGATGCCGTTTGGACCCGATCCGAATCGACCATCCGTTCGCTGTTGGCCGGATACGATGTTGGGGTCCAATCTGTGGAATTTTTGGCGGACCGCAATTGGAATGAAGAGTGGGAGGCCACAATCCAGCCCATCGATGTGGCACCGTTCCGGATTCGTGCGTCGTGGCATGGTACGCCTACGCCCCCGGACCGAATGGAACTCATCATAGACCCGAAGATGAGTTTCGGCACCGGATACCATGAGACGACCCGCTTGATGTTGCGTGCATTGCCCCGCTTCGTGAAAAATGGACAGCGGGTGCTCGATGCAGGCACAGGCACGGGAGTGTTGGGGATTGCAGCCCTGAAATTGGGCGCAGCCTCGTGCTTCGGTTTCGATATCGATGAATGGTCCACGGACAACGCGAGCGAGAATGCGCTGCGGAACGGGGTAGAGGAGGTTTTTGAGGTAGTCGAAGGCGATCAGTCCGTGGTTCCGGGCGGTACGTATGATCTCGTGCTTGCGAACATCAACCGAAATGCCCTGCTGGCGATGATGAATGACCTGTTGTCGTTCCTTGCACCGGACGGTGCGCTCGGTTTGGCCGGGTTGCTGGTCACGGACCGAGCCGATGTCATGAAAGAACTGGAGGCCCGACCGGTGACGGTGGTAGCAGAGAGTACGGAAGGAGAATGGTGGTCGGTTTGGGTGGAGCATGCGCGTAGCAACAATTGATGTAGGCACGAACACCGCGCTTCTGCTCATCGCCGGGTGGAAGGACGGGGCTCTCGAGGTCATTCATACGGCATCCGGTTTCGTGCGTCTGGGGGAAGGGTTGGATGCGTCAGGTGCCGTCTCGCAGAACGCCATTGAACGCCTCCGGAACGTTCTGACGTCCCACATGGCCCACGTAGCATCGTTCGGGATCGAACACGTGATCGTTACCGGTACCAGTGCGTCGAGGGACGCCCGTAATGCGGACGCATTGAGGGCACTGGTTCGGGAAATCACGGGCGCCGAATACACCATCCTCAGCGGTGACATGGAGGCCGAAGTAACATTCGAAGGAGCGGTTGCAGGCTGGAGCGGGGCCGAAACGTACGAAGGGCCGGTTACGGTCATCGATGTCGGTGGCGGGTCAACCGAGCTGGTGGAAGGGCGATGGAACAGGCAGGCGGCTGTACCGGGACGTCGCGTGAGCTTGAACATGGGTTCCGTCAGGGTTACCGAACGCTTCCTGACAGGCCAGCCGGCGTCAGAAGCGGAGTGGAACCGAGCCGTCGCCTTCATGGACGGCCTGCTGGACAGCGGCGTGCCTGACTACACGCGGGGTGTCCCCATGCTGGGTGCCTCCGGCACGGCCATTCTGCTCGGCGTACTCCAGGCGCGTCGCATGGACCCGCAAGCGATGGATCCGATATCCATTCCGGTCGCCGATATGGAGTGGTGGGACGAACGAGTTGCCGGAATGTCCGAAGCCGAGGTGCTGGCCCTTGAGCCCAAAAGGATGATTGGTCGGTCCGACGTGTTTCCCGCAGGGGTTCGCATCCTGCTGCAGGCCATGCGAACCCTTTCCGCGCCCGTACTGCATGTTTCCCGGTTCGGCGTACGCCACGGCGTGGCTATTCGATATTTGCGGGAATTGAGCCAGTGACAGGAACAGGTCCGGGCGGTGATGGCGTACGCCGAACGTACTGTCAACCTTGCCGCAACATCGCAACACCATGTCAATCCAGCCCGTCCTGAATGCTTTGAGCACCGTCACCGATCCATCGACCGGTCGTTCAGTGCTTCGACTCGATATGATCCGTGATCTGGTTGTCGACGATGCAGCGATCCGGTTCACGATCCTGCTTCACGATCCGTCGTCGGATTTTGCGCGGACGGTGGAGGCATCGTGCAGGGAGGCCGTGCGTGCTGCGGTTGGTGCCGAGCGTACCATTGCCATCCGCATGGACAATGAAATGATTGACTTGGGGATGGACTTGCAGGTGGATGGGCAGAATCAGAAGGAGGGCTTCCGTGGTGCCCGCAACATCATTGCCGTCGCCTCGGGCAAGGGAGGAGTCGGGAAGAGCACGGTTTCAGTAAACCTGGCGGTTGCTCTGGCCGCACAAGGGTTCTCCGTTGGCCTGGTCGATGCCGATATCTATGGTCCGTCGATTCCTACCATGTTCGGGGTCGAAGGGGCGAAACCAAGGGTCTCTGATACAAGACGCATTATCCCTCTCGAGAAGTTCGGCGTGAAGCTGCTGTCCATGGGTTTCCTGGTCGATGCCGAGAAGGCCGTGATTTGGCGTGGCCCCATGGTGACCAGCGCCATCAAGCAGTTCCTGTCCGATACCGAGTGGGGAGATCTCGACTACCTGTTACTGGACCTGCCACCGGGGACCGGTGACATCCAGCTGACCATTGTCCAGACCGTGCCGCTGAACGGAGCCATCATTGTGTCCACGCCGCAGAAGGTTGCCCTGGCAGACGCCCGGAAAGGAGTCTCGATGTTCGAGCAGGTCAATGTGCCGGTACTGGGGCTGGTCGAGAACATGGCCTGGTTCACGCCTCCGGAATTACCGGACAACAAGTACTTCATCTTCGGAAAGGGCGGTGCTGCGGCGCTTGCCAAGGAAATGGACGTACCCCTGCTGGCCGAATTGCCCATCGAAGAAGAGGTGCGGCAGCATTGCGATGACGGAACGCCGGTGGCTGCGCATCCGGATACCGCGTCGGCACAGGCCTTCGCACAACTTGCCAAGCGCGTCGACGAACAGGTCATTCTGCGTAACGCGACCAAGCCTGCCACTGAGAAAATCGATATCCTTCACCGCTGACCCGTGAACCCACGACCATTCCCCTCGTTGGAGTGCCCATGACGCTACGCCCCGACATAGACACCAAGTTGGTCCTGCAGGTCGAATCGGCCCTGGATACGCTCCGTCCCTACCTGAAAGCCGATGGTGGAGAGGTTCGCCTGCTGGATATCACCGACGACATGGTAGTAGAGCTCGAATTGCTCGGCGCTTGCGGGACCTGCCCGATGAGCACGATGACGTTACGTGCAGGCATCGAGCAGGCCGTGAAGCGTTCGGTTCCCGAGATTTCCCGCGTGGAAGCCGTCAATACGACCGTTTAGGCCTGTTAAAGCTACAGCGGGCTCTGGTGTCGCGTTAACTGGCCCTAGTTGAAGCCATCTCCGGTAACTGCCGGGGCCTGATCCTGATTGGCGACCTGCCATGCCGTGGCGAAAATGAGGCGGGCTATCTGTTCCATGCGCTCGTACTCGATTTTCTCCGGCTCATCGTCCACGCCGTGATAGTCGTCGTGCGTCCCGGTGAAGAAGAAGATGAACGGAATGGAATGTTTACCGAAGTTCCAGTGGTCCGAACGGCGGTAGAACTGGTTCGGATCGTCCTTTGAATTGAACCGCTCATTCAGGTCCAGTCTTGTGCCCATCACCGAATTTGCCTCGACATTGATGTCGTGCAGCTCCTGGGAAATCAGATTGGAGCCGATCAGATAGACGTAGTTGCCGTCCGGACCAGGATGCGTCGGGTCAACGCGTCCGATCATGTCGATATTCAGGTTGGTGACCGTCTTCTCGAGCGGAAACAGTGGCTCATGGTCGGTATACCAGGCAGAGCCGAGCAGGCCCTTTTCTTCACCTGTGACATTCATGAACAACAGCGAGCGGCGGGGGCCGAAACCAGCTTCCTTCGCACGCATGAATGCTTCGGCCATCTCAAGCGTCGTGACCGTTCCCGAACCGTCATCATCTGCTCCGTTGTTGATCCGGTCCTCACCGGAACCACTGATTCCGATGTGATCGTAGTGCGAGGACATCACCACCAACTCGTCCTTCAGGTCGGACCCTTCGATGTACGCCACGACGTTTTCCGTCTGCGCTTCGAAGGCCTCATTGACCACGGACCCGGATACTTCCACACCGTCCACCGAGAACACGACCGGGGCTTTGGTCGATGCCGTGCGGGCAGCGATTTCGTGAACCGTCATGGAAGACGGGGCCAGCAAGTTGTTCGCCAGGTCGCCCGAAATGGTGAATACGGGTGGGAAGCTGCGACGACGACCGCCGCCCGCCCCTTCCGTAGGAGGTGTCAGGGAGAGGCTGCCTGCACCCTGGGGGCCACCAGCTTGGTCAGCGACCTGCTCCGCAACCGATTTCGTGGACGTCGGGCTCACATCACCCACGACCAGGATGCCCTTGGGCGTACCTCCGGCCTGCATGACCTGGCTGAATTTCGTGAACCGGCCGGATGTCCAGCGGGAGGGTTCCCCGTCAGATGTCAGCACGCTCTGACCACTGGCGGTCATGGGTTCGTCGGCGAGGATCATGATCCAATTTCCGTCTACAGAGGCGCCTGAAGCGGTCAGGGCAGCGTAATCGTTGTACCCGAGCTCGTCATCGGCAATGCCATAGCCGGCAAATACGAGGCCACCGCTCACATCCGAACCGTTTCCGAACGTGTAAAGCAAGGAGCCGTCAGCGTCTGCACCGCCGAAGGTGGCATTGGCCAGGACCGTGCCACCCGTTGTCGCCGAGAGGGTGGCCTTCTGGAACCGCGAGCCGTAGACGGTGAACGGTTGCATGTAGGCAGATGGACTCCGCGGGTCACCATTTCCAGCTGTACCTTTTGGCTCAAGGCCAATGCGGCGGTATTGGGAGGCAAGGTACTCTGCAGCCATTTTCTGACCGGGCTGCGTCGTTTCCCGGCCCTGGAAGAAGTCGGACGCGAAAAAGTACAAATGGGCGGCCAGGTCGCTCGCCGTAATGGTTTCCGCGTATGTCTTGACGAGGTCAGGGTTGTCGAAGAGAGTCGGCGTGACGCGGGGCGCCGCCAGTGCCGGGTCCACATCGGTGTCCTGGGCCCACGTGGTGCCGGGAAGGAGTAGCAGCGCAACCAGGAGCGCAGGTAGAAAACGGGTCATAATGTTCCTCGTGTTCGGGAGTTGTCAGGCGAGACGCTGCCGTTTGTTCAGATAGGCGAGCAGCGCGGCACTATAGCTCTGGGTGGTATCAAGCTCGATGAAATCGATATTCCGTTCACGGCACTTATCGCGGAAACGCTGTGAAAATGCACGTACGGCTTCGGCGTAATTCTCTCGGAGTTGGGACGGCTGGATGCTCATTTCCTCACCCGTTTCCATATCCACAAAGCGCATGGGTACGTCTGGGAATTTGAATTGCCGTTCGGTGTCGGATTCGAGAACGTGGAATACCAGCACCTCATGGCCACGGTATCGGAGGTGTCGAAGGGCCTGAAGGAGCGCGTCATGTTCGCCGATGTTCTCAAACAGGTCGGTTATGAGCACGACCATGGAGCGCCGACCAATGCGCTCGGCGACCTCTTCCAGCACCGACGCGGCACTTGTCTTGGTGTCCGTGGGTGGTTGCGTAGTTATCTGCTCCAGTGTCGCCAGCAATTGGCGGAGGTAGCCCTGCGTGGACTTTGGCGGACGCATCGTATGGATGGTGTCGTCGAATGCGATGAGTCCTGTGGCGTCCCGCTGCCGCACCATCATGAAGTGCAGTGCTCCGGCCAGGTACGCCCCGTACTCGAGCTTGGAGATGCCTGATACGTGCTTGTATCGCATGGAGGGTGACGTATCGAGGACCACGTAATGCCGGAGGTTGGTCTCCTCCTCGTACTGTTTTACGTAGTGCCGGTCCGTCTTGGCGAACACCTTCCAGTCCACATGCCGCAATTCATCGCCGGGGTTGTACGGTCTGTGTTCGGCAAATTCGACCGAAAACCCGTGGTACGGACTTTTGTGAAGACCTGTAATAAAGCCCTCGACAATAAGTCGGGCACGCATTTCCATGTTCGACACCTGCGAAATGAATGCAGGATCCAGATACTTCAGCGGCTTTTTATCGGTCGTCACCAGCAGAAAGGGATGAGTGGTCGGAATCAACCATGAAACGGACGCATCCGGATCGGTTCCGGATCTTTTCACGTGCTCTACGAGACCAGGTCTCCGTTGGCTGCATGAAAAGCAGTAACTTCCTGCTATGGAACCGACCGACATCATCAAAGCGCAACTGATGGATGCGCGCGACATGCAGCGGACGCTGCAGCGCATGGCGCGTCAGTTGGTGGAAATGTTTGCGTTGGATGAGACAGGCGGTGCTGACTTCGGGCTCATCGGAATGCAAACCCGGGGCGTACACCTGGCACGCCGCATACAGGCCATCATCCAGAAGGTGGACGGTATCGATGTGCCGCTGGGTGTTCTCGATGCCACCATGTATCGAGACGACTTCAGGATGCGCATGAAGCAACCGGTCGTCCGCGAGACGGTTATTGACTTCGACATTCGCAAGAAACACCTCGTATTGGTGGATGATGTGCTGTTTACGGGCAGAACCGTGCGTGCTGGTCTGGATGCCCTCATGGACATGGGTCGGCCGGCTTCTGTCCACTTTCTGGTCATAGTGGACCGGGGACTTCGTGAACTGCCTGTCAAGGCAGACTTCGTCGGCCGCACGATACCCACCCTTCCGGGTGAGGAGGTACGCGTGCGTGTCCGGGAATGTGATGACATGGAAGGGGTATGGCTGGTAGCCTACCCGGAAACAACCTGATTCGTGGAAAACGGCGCATCGGACATCCCGCAGGAACTGGCTCACCGGCATTTGCTCGGCCTGGCCGACTATTCTGAAGGTGAGCTGCAGCTCATATTGGAAACGGCACGTCGGTTCCGTGATGTTCTTGACCGACCCATCCGGCGCGTGCCCACGCTGCGTGGCGTGACGGTCGTGAACCTCTTCTTCGAGGCATCGACCCGGACCAGGATTTCGTTTGAGCTGGCGGAAAAGCGGTTGTCTGCCGACACCGTCAACTTCTCTGCGTCTGGCTCGAGTGTATCGAAAGGCGAGACGCTCAAGGATACGGCCCGGAATATCGAGGCCATGAAAATCGACATGGTTGTCATAAGGCACGCTTCGGCCGGGGCACCCAGTTTCCTGACGCGGTGCGTCGATTCGGTCGTCATCAATGCTGGAGATGGTGCACATGAGCACCCGACCCAGGGGCTGCTCGACGCCTTGACCATTTCCGATCGATTCGATTCATTCAAGGGCCTGAACGTGTCGATCATAGGCGACATCATGCACAGCCGCGTGGCGCGGTCGAACATGCATGCCTTGACCACACTTGGCGCGAACGTAACATTGTGCGGTCCCCGGTCACTGCTGCCAATGGATCTCGAAAAAGTGGTCCACAGTGGCCGCGTACGGGTAACCACGCGGCTTGAGGAGGCGTTGGAGGGCTGTGATGTGGCCATGGCCCTGCGCATCCAGATGGAGCGGCAGGGGCGGAATTTGTTTCCGTCGGTGCGGGAGTACCACGAACTGTTCGGCATCCGGCGGTCGCACCTGGATCACTACAAGGACCTGCTCATCATGCACCCCGGTCCCGTGAATCGCGGCGTTGAACTTGCCACCGATGTGGTGGACCATGAACGGGCGTTGATCCTGAATCAGGTCACGAACGGTGTGGCGGTTCGGATGGCTGCCCTGTATCTGTTGTCGGGTTCGCGGGAAGAGGCATGACGGGAAAGGATCCGCGTTCGGTCCGGGACCCCGTGCGTCGTCGCAACGTGGCTGACGGCCCGGAAGAGCAGGTGCGACAAGCGCTTCTGGACTGGCTGGTGCACACGCGAGGCGTTCCTGCAGGACTCATAGCCGTCGAAAAGGCCATCCTGGTGAATGGTCAGACGCGCCGCCCAGATATTGTGGTGCACGACCGGGCCGGGGCACCGTGGATGGTCATCGAATGCAAAGCCCCGGATGTGGTCGTGAATGCGGCCGTCGCGGAGCAGGTAGCGGCCTACAATTCGGTGCTCCGTGCCCCCTATCTTCTGGTCAGCAATGGCCGTGACCACATTGGTGCGGCCGTGGACACGGTCGAGGGTCGTGTCCGATTCCTTGACGAAATCCCCAACTACCCGGCGAGATAATGGCGTACGCCACGGAGAAAATGATTGCCCTGGCCGCTGTGCGCGAAGCGTCGGTGCTGTGTGAGCAGGTGAAGGGTGCGCTGACTCCCGAGACCCTCGAAAAGAAGGACCGTTCTCCAGTGACCGTTGCCGATTTCGGCAGTCAAGCGCTGGTATGTTCACGCCTTCGGAGAGCATTTCCGGAAGACCGGATCATAGCCGAGGAAACCTCAACGACGCTCAGGACGGAGGCCGGTCGGTCGACGCTCGAGAAAGTGGTGCGGTACGTCCGGGAAATACGGCCCGATGCATCGACCGATGACGTGCTTTCATGGATCGACTTTGGCGATTGCAAGGAGCACACGGAGCGGCATTGGACGCTCGATCCCATCGATGGAACGAAGGGGTTTCTGCGTGGCGACCAATATGTCGTAGCGCTGGCACTGATCGAAAAGGGAGAGGTGGTCGTAGGTGCCGTGGCTTGTCCCAACCTGTTGCTGCCGGGCCTGGACGCCGGTCGTGGCGTCGTCGCGATTGCGGCAAAGGGTGAGGGGACGGACTTTTACCGCTTGCAGGACATGGAGCATGCCGGTACGGGAGCGGTCAGCCAAGCCATCCAGCCTGCAGACATGCGATTTTGCGAATCGGTCGAATCGGCCCACACGTCGCATGAGAATGCGCAGCACATTGCTGCCATCGTTGGCATTTCGGGAGATTCCGTGCGTATGGATTCTCAGGCGAAGTATGTCGCTGTCGCCGCGGGAGCAGCTGAAATCTACATGCGCTTGCCGTCCTCCCGGCGGTACGTGGAAAATATATGGGACCATGCCGCCGGTATGCTGTTGGTGGAGGAAGCAGGTGGAAGGGTGTCCGATATTGCCGGGCGTCCACTGGACTTCCACCACGGCTACCAGTTGACGGAGAACCGCGGTGTTATTGTATCGAACGGCCCCGTCCACGACGCGCTTCTGGCCGCCATCAGGGAGGTAGGAATTACCTGATCACGGTGTGCCGAAGGCTTCCCTCAGGCGCCGGCAGGCTTCTTCCAGGACCGGATATTCCTTTGCGAAGCAGAAGCGCAGGCAGGAGTCGCCATCGGCGGGGTTGGTAAAGAATGATCGGCCGGCCACGGTTCCGATTCCGGCCCGATCCACGAGCGTGCGGGAGGCTTGTGCATCGTCCGAGAACCCGTCGAACCGGTCCCGAAGGGGAGAGAAGTCTGCGAGAACGTAATACGAACCCTGCGGCCAGGGCACCAGGAAGCCAATGTCTTCCAGCGTCCGGCACATGAGGTCCCGTTTGCGCGCGTATGCCGCCGCCATCTCGGTGAAATAGTCATCGGACATACTGAAGGCCTTGGCCAGGCCGTGCTGCAAGGGTGTGGGGGCGCAGATGTAAATGAGATCCGCCAGCAATCCCATGCGCTCGATGATGGCCTGTGGTCCGATGGCGTATCCGAGACGCCAGCCCGTCATGTTGTATGTCTTGGAAAAACCCGACAGGGTAATGGTTCGTTCGTACGCGCCCGGGATACTGGCCAGCGACACATGCTCACGATCGTCATAGAGCATGTATTCGTAAATCTCGTCGGTAATCGCGAACAAATCATGCTTTTCGAGCAGCCGCGCCATGGTCTCGAGTTCGGCGCGGGACCAGACCTTGCCGTTCGGATTGCCCGGTGTGTTGACGATGATGGCTTTGGTCCGGTCGGTAATCGCGGCTTCGACGGCTTCGAAGTCGATGTCCCACTCGGGCGGACGCGTGGTGATGGTCTTGACCGTGGCGCCCATGACCTCCAGCAGGTTGACGTGATAGCCGTAATAGGGCTCGAAGACAATGACTTCGTCGCCGGCGTTCAGCAGCGTGAAGATGGTGGCCACGAAGGCGCCCGTGGACCCTACGGTGACCATGACATCGTCCATGCCCTGGGCCGGAATACGGTTGTACGTCCGGGCTTTGTCGAGCAGGGCCGAGCGGAGGCTGTCAATGCCTCCGTAAAAGGAATAGACGGACTCATCCCCGTCGATGGCTGCCTTGGCTCCCTCCTTGATGGGGTCGGGTGTGGGCATGTCGCAGATGCCCTGCCCCAAATTGATTCCATCGATGTCTTTGAGCATGAGCGTGATGGCTCGGATGTTGCTCTGTTTGAGGTTCCGTGTGCGATCGGCCAGGTCTTTCATGAATCGTTGGTCTGTGTGCGTCAGGGTTGGTCAGGAGTCTCGGCGGGATGAAAATATGTGGCGCCATCGCGTGAAGTCGGTCTGGTAGGATAGGCCCAGCCCGCCGGTGTTCGTCAGCTCGGTGCCTTGCAGGATGTCACCTTCGCGACGGAAGAAGACTTCCATGGATACGCGCGGACTGAGGCGCACCTCGACAACGAACTCGCCTTGCAGCCCGTCGTTGGCGCGGACATTGTCGGTCGCTCCGGCACCTTGGTACACGCCCTCACCGCGAATGATGAGGCGTTCGTCAAGCATGCGCCAGGCCACACCGTATGTGACGTCCAGGTCCTGGGTGTTTTCACCCAGCAGCCCGAAGCTGAACTCCACGTTAGGCAATGCCGCGTTCAGAAACCGGTTGAGCTGCGCAGATACCAACTGCGACACGCTGTTGAATGCCAATTGCCCGCCGGAGTCGGTGGTGATATTCTCTGTCGTGAGTCGGAAGCTGTTGGTCAATAGCACGCTTGTGGCGTACTCCGTGGCCCGATCGGGCTGGTTCAGCTGCGCTTCCAGTGCCTGGTAATCACCCAGAACGTTCTGGTTGGAGCGGTCAATGACGAGGCCCAGATCCACGGCGGGGGACGTAACGGTTCCCGTGATATGCAGCTGGACTATCATCGGAACGAGTCCTTGGCTGTTGACCACACCCGGCAAACCGGCCAGGGATGCGCGGGTCCGGTACGATGCATCGAGGTCCAGTTCGGCATTCAACGGGTCGCCACCCCATGTCATGGTACCTCCGCTTTCCAGGAAGAACTTCCGCTGAAACACCTCACCGGCCGTGAACAGGTAGTTTCCACTGGAGACCTCGAGTTGACCATACGTAAAGAATTCGCCGTTCTGGCGCACGAGTTGGATGTTGCCCGCGCTGACTGCGCTGATGACATCTCCAAGGAGTGGATCGATCACCAGACTCACAACCGATCCGGCCGGAGCCTCAATGTTCAGATCCATGTTCAAGGCATCCAGGAATTGCCGTTCGGCAGTCGGGCGGCGCGCCAGCAGGAATGAACGTGTAGCCAGCTGCCGGAAATCAGGAATGAACCCGACGGAGTCCTCGAATACGATAAAGCTCTCGTCCGTTTCGGACAGCTCTTCTTCAATGGGAATGAAAATGCGGGAGTCCGGTCGAGTCACGGCATCGGTGGACCGGAGCAGGGCATCGTATAAGGGGCCGGCCAGCGTGAACGAGCCGGATGCCCAAATGTATCCATAAAACGGCATGCGGCCCGCCGTATCGGTCCCGATGATCTGCAGGTTGTCAGTTGTACCCGCCAGGTCCAGCGTGAACTCGCGGTAATTATTGAAATTCAAGCGTCCGGAAATGGTCCCCGAACCTCCCGATCCGTCCGAGATGCGTCCATTGTTGATATGGATGGCCTCCCGATCAATAGTCACGTCGCCGTTGAGCACATAACTGATCCTGGTGGACGGGATGGTGAACTGCCCATCCAGTATGGCAGCGCTCGTCGAGAACACCGGCTGCCGGAAGGTGCCCGAAATGTGTCCGTCCCCCTCGGCGTGTCCGGTTACCCCGGATAGGGCCTCATTGAAGATGTATTCGAAAAAGAACATGTCCACGCGCTCCAGGGCGACATCCAGGTCCAGTCGTCCCTGGTCCTGCGGATCGCTTCCCGGGAGTCGCACCATCCCGGTAAACCGCAGTTCATTGTCTACCACGATCCCGGCCTCCGAGCGTCCGGCAATCTGCGCTGAATCGACCTGCAGGGGATCGATGCGCAGGTCTATGGCCACGTCCGGAGAGCCCGTCACGAACCGGCTGTCCAGCGTCAGGTCGCCGACAATGTGTCGTTCAATGGACGCTCGTTCCATGCGGACCCGACCTGAAACCTGCGGCTGGCGATAGCCGCCCGTAAGCGTCAGATCACCATTCAGCATGCCCCCGATCCGCTTCCTGATACCCAGGAACTCCGAGAGGTCGGCTATGACGATGTCCCTGGCACCAACCTGGAGACTGTCCTTCGGGGATGCCGACAGAATACCGCCAGCACGGATGGCCTGTGTCGATGCCCCATCGGATCGATGGTGACGGAGCTCAATGGGAGAGAGCCGGGTAGCGTCGGCGAACAGGTCCAGTACCGCCGGAGCTTCGAGGCGCCATTCAGAGGGGCCAACCTGCAACCGTGCCACCGACACCTCCAGTTCATTCCATCCATCGAGCAGGCGGAACGAGGTTGATACTTCCAGCGAATCGGTTCGACCAATCCCTTCCGTGAGGGTCCGGGATTCCGCGCGTCCATTCCTGGTACGGATGTCCGATTGAGGCCGATGGATGGTCACACCACCAAGGTGTACCGAGTCGGCGCGGAGGTCCAGGTCTGAAACAAGACGTCGTGACACCGGTCCGTTGCGGTCGGCGGAAAAGGTCACGTCTGCTTCGCCGTTATAGACGGCGTTTCCTTCCCGCATGAAGGATACCTCCCGAATGACCCCTGTCCCGGATACGCGCTCCGCATCGAGAAATGCGGTCCATGAGGCCGATGCGCTCAGGACCGACGGGAATTGCCGCGGCCGCAGAAAATTCAGCCATTCGGCGTCGCGGATTTCGATGCGCGCCGCGATGTCAGACTGGACATTTCCCGCATTGGCCACGGCCAGGGCCACCTCGTTACTCAGTTCCAGGAACGCGTCCGGATCATCTACCAGCGAGCGGTACAGCCATTTGTTGGTCTCCGAATGCCAAGCCTGCAGAATACCGACCCACCAGGCGTTTCCTACGTCGACCAATTCAGGTATGGCGGCCGTGGATTCGAACTCCAGATCAAGGGAAGGGCTGCTGAACGAGGCTTCAGGAGCGTCAGTGCCCGGAGGCTGAACGGCGGCACGCATCTTTCCCGGAGGCAGGAGGCCGGAGTACTCGCCAACCCGGAACCACGAAGAATCGGCCGAAATGTCCAGTTCGGTCTCGAAGCGCTCGTTCCAGCGGTTGGATACGGTACCGGACACCAGCATGTTGAGCCTGGAAGCCATTCCATCCGCTCCCAGCAAGGGAATGAGGTCCGCCTCGGTGAGTCGCGTTTCAATGGATACGGCACCATCAGGACGCAGGATGGGGCCTGAAATCCGGGACTGGATGGACCCGTTTCCCTGTTCTATCGAGACGTCGGCCCGTACATCTCCCTGAACCCAGCGAGCACTCCCGTGGATACGATCGGCCGACCGTCCATTCACGCGGGGCTGAACTACGTCCCACGAAATATCCGAGGTGGCCGTGTCAACACGGAGTCCGGATCCTGACAGCGACAGCGTCCCGGTTACATCTGTCGTGAGGGTCCTGTTGCCGGTCCACGACCCGAAATCCACGTGCTGGGCACGAGCCTGGAAAAGGTGGCTGCTGGAATCGGGATCCAGTGCGTTCATGTCGAATGAGAAAGACATGGACTGGGCACCGGAAAAGGCATCGACCGTACCGGCAACCTGAACGTCGGACCAGGATCCGTCCCGGGCCGAACGGATGTTTCCCACGCTGCCCCGGAAGTACGTTGCCAGGCTCAATTCATTCATCAACAGGGGGGCCAGAACTGCCGGATCCCGCAGGAATGCCCGGGCGTCCTGCAGCCTCAGTGGTGCACCGTCGAGTGAGAACTCGAATTGCGCCGACGAAGGAAGTCCTTGTATGCGACCGGACAACTCGGCCTGTACACCCGGCCGCTCGAGCCGCAACCAGGAGACCGTCATGTCCGAGACCGGTCCCTGCACCATGGCAGCAACCGTCACGGGCCCCTGCACGGGAAGGTCTGGCAGGAATGCCTGGAGTTCGTCCAGATCGACCAGCGAAGGCTGTACTTCCAACATGAATCTGCGATCGAGCGCTGCCACCGTCGCGACCCTGCGATCAATCGAACCCACCAGACCAATGGTCGATGACCCAACATCGGCGGTGAACTCCGTGAGCCGGATCTCGTCGTCGTTGAACAACAATTGCGACCGCCCTTCCGAAACTGCCAGGTTCTGTCGTGCAAACAGGGCCCCGAAGGACAGAACGTCCAACTGACGCCTGTCGGCGCGCCAGGAGACCAGCAATTCCGCATGTGCGGACGACAGCGGATGGGCGTATACCCAGTTCATCCAGGCATTTTCTCCGCTTTCGGCATCGACCTGTACGTTCTCGACGGACAGCGTGGCATCGCGCATGGACCAGGCACCGTCTCCGGGGGCTTCATGCGCCGACGTGTCGGCCACGACAAACGTGCTTTCGAGGCTGCTCGTACCTGTTTCCGTATCATTGTACAATTGTACATGTATGCCGGATGCCATCAGATCCCGTACGGAAAACTCCTTGCGTAGCAGGCCTGTCCACCGGGGCGAGACCACCAGGGAATCAACCCTTACCACCTCGCGGCCCTGGGCGTCACGCACGGACAGCCCCGACGCATACAGCGTTCGGGCCAGGTTGCCTGTCAGGCGCTCAATCTGCAGCGTTCCCGAAAACCGGGCATCAAATGACGCCTCGATTTGACGGGCTGTCTGGTCCCGACCGACCTGGGTCCGGGTGATGGCGAAAAACAGGATAATGCCGACGAAGAGAACGCCTCCGATCACTCGAAGCGTGGTCCGGATGATATGTGCAAAGATGCGACTTAGCACGGATGACCGAGCGCAAATGCCCAGGCCGCCTCGACATCCGGAGAGGTGACATCCTCTTCTACATAGGCCACACCCACTTTACGGAGAAGGATGAAGCGATGCTGCCCCGACTCACGCTTCTTGTCGGAATCCATGGCCTGGTGAAGCCGCGACGTCTTGAGGTCTTCAGGCAACGGCGGAACGGGGACCGCGCGCAGTACGGCATCTATGCGAGCCTGATCCACATGGCGGTGCAGTCGGCGGGACAGGAACAGGGCTGCCCGCATGCCAACTACGACGGCTTCTCCGTGTGTCAGTGTGCCGTAGCCACATACCTGCTCCAGGGCATGTGCGAACGTGTGACCGTAGTTGAGAATGGCCCGGCGTCCCTGCTCCAGCTCATCCTTCGAGACAATACCGGCCTTCACCCGGGCCGCGCGATAGACCATATCTGGCACCACGCCGGGGTCCCGCGCCAGGATCCGGGACCATTCGGACTCGATCCAGGCAAAAAACGGCTCGTCGGCTATGATGGCGTGCTTCAGGACTTCCGCCAATCCGCTGGTCCACTGCCGGCGATCCAGCGTGAAGAGCAGGGTGGAGTCCGTTAGCACCAACCGGGGTTGGTGAAAGGCTCCGATCAGGTTTTTCCCTTCCGGATGGTTGATACCCGTCTTTCCGCCGATGGCGCTGTCGACCTGGGCAATCAGGGAAGTCGGGACCTGGACATACGGGAGTCCACGCAACAGCGTAGCGGCCGCATATCCGGCAAGGTCACCGATCACGCCACCACCGAAGGCAACCACGGGGGTCCGTCGGTCCACCTTGAAAGCCAGCGCCGCATCGTAAACCGCGTGCAAGTGTTTCGGACTCTTCGTTGTTTCCCCGGCCGGGAGGACCAACACCAATGGATCCCATCCGTCTTCCAGAAAGAGCCTGTCCAAACGGTCCCTGTACAGGGCTGCAACATTGCTGTCGGTAACCACCAGTACCTTGCCCGGACGCAGACCCGTCGAACGCATTACGTCTGGAAGCGTATCCAGTGACGAAAACACGATCTCATAGGACCTGTTTTCGGGCAATTCTACCGCAATGGGCTCATCGAGACGCTGCAACAGCATGGGAATAACGTGTGGTCGGAAGGGTCCTGAAAGATACGAAGAGTCGTTTGCGCAAGCATGAGAATCACTGAAGCCGTACATGTCATGGCCCGCGCTCACATCGTACCCGGAGCGAGGGCAATTGATGCAACAGCGGGCAACGGACACGATTCTGTGTTCCTGGCGCAAGCCGTGGGGCCCGGTGGGACCGTACTGTCCCTCGACATCCAGCAGGCCGCGGTTGACCGTACGCGGGAGCGGTTGCAGGAGGCTGGCCTGCAGGACCGGTGTCATGTCGAATGTGCGGACCACGCCATGCTGCAGGAAATCGGCACGCCCGACTTTTCCAATGCCACCTCTGTCATCCTGTTCAACCTCGGGTGGTTGCCCGGTGGGGACCACGGTATCATCACACGTCCGGCGTCGACCCTGCCGGCTCTCGATGCGAGCCTGGGACTGCTCGCAATGGGAGGGTTGCTGGCCGTAACCGTATATCCCGCGCATGAGGGAGGGGATACCGAGGCGGAGGCGGTGGAAAAATGGATGCGGGCGCGTGTCTTGAAACAATACCGGTGCTCGGCATACAAAGCACTGAACACGTCGCCGAACGCCCCCTACGCCTTCTATCTCGAGAGGCTCCGCTGACCCATGTGTCTGATCCTTCTTTCCTACACTGTGGAGCCGTCCCGGGACCTTCTCGTTCTGGCCAACCGGGATGAATTCCTGGATCGCCCGACGGCACAGGCGGGTTTCTGGGACGATGCTCCGAATGTTCTCGGTGGACGGGACCTGAAATCCGGCGGGTCCTGGCTGTCCGTCACGGAATCCGGGCGCTTTGCGGCCGTCACGAATGTCCGTGATCCGGAGCGCGAGCGCCCGGATGCATTGTCCCGCGGTCATCTGGTGGCCGACTTCGTCCGCGGTACCATGTCCGCGACGGAGTGGGCCGATCGAGCCCTGGAGAATGGTGAGGATTACAATGGGTTCAACCTGCTGGTCTATGATGGGTCGGACCTGGTCTATGCATCGAACCGGACAGCGGAAGGGGCCGTTCTTGTGCCCCCTGGTATTCATGGGCTCAGCAATGCAGCCCTGGACACGCCGTGGCCCAAGGTGTCATCGGGGCGGCAGGCGCTCCGCGACGCCGTGCAGGAAGGAAACAATGACATGCATGCACTCCTGGAAATCCTGGAAGACGACACCCTCGCTCCGGACCATGCCTTGCCGCAGACCGGTGTACCACTTGAATGGGAACGCATTCTTTCCGCGCGATGCATCGTTTCGGAACGGTATGGCACCCGGTGTTCCACCGTGGTCCGGATAAAGCCCGATCACGATATCCTGTTCATGGAGAAGACCCATCACCCGGAGTCCACGCGCCCGAGAGCCGTTACGTTCGAACTCATTGTCCCCTGACATACCATGCCTACCAACACAGTTCATTTTGAAAACGCGCGTGGCCAATCCCTGGCGGCCCAATTGGATATGCCAGCGGACGGCCGACCACTCGCGTATGCCCTGTTTGCGCACTGCTTCACGTGCTCGAAAAACCTGAAGGCGGTGGGCCACCTGACGCGAGCCATTACCCGGGCCGGATATGCCGTTCTGCGGTTCGATTTCACCGGGCTGGGCCAGAGTGAAGGGGATTTCTCCGAGACGGACTTCAGTTCCAACATCGCCGATCTGGAAGCCGCGGCTGCCTGGCTGGAGATGCATCATGAGGCGCCGCAACTCCTTGTGGGACATTCCCTGGGAGGTGCGGCCGTTGTGCATGCCGCACTGCGATTACCATCCGTACGTGCTGTGGCCACGATAGGGGCGCCTTTCGACCCGGCTCACGTCCGGAACCTGTTCCAGGACGCAGAGGAGGACATTCGCGAGACGGGGTATGCCCGCGTGTCCATTGGCGGACGTCCGTTCACCATCCGGAAGGAGTTCCTCGAAGACCTCGAGGCGACCGATCCCGGGACCGTCATGGATTCCCTCGATCGCGCGCTGCTTGTGATGCATTCGCCGGTCGACAAGATTGTGGGGATTGACAATGCGGCCGACATGTATACCGCTGCGAAGCACCCCAAGAGCTTTGTGTCACTTGATTCGGCTGACCACTTGCTGTCTGATGAGGCTGACGCCATGTACGCTGGTGACGTCCTGTCGGCATGGTCACGTCGGTATGTTGACCACTCAGCCAGGCCTGAAAGCACGCACGATAGCCGCGAGGTAACGGTGTCCCTTGACCGGTCGCACTACAGAACCGAGGTTGTCGCCAACGGCCACGTAATCGTTGTCGATGAGCCCGAATCGATGGGTGGCACGAACGAAGGTCCCAGCCCGTACGACCTTGTGGTGGCAGGTCTGGGGGCGTGCACGGCGATCACGCTACGCATGTACGCTGACCGTAAGGAATGGCCACTGGAATCCATTACTGTCGAATTGCGCCACGAAAAGATGCACGCCCGTGACTGCAAGTGTGGCGCGGACGAGAGCATGGGACGAATCGATGTCATGGAACGCATTATCCATGTCACCGGGAATCTGGACGATGAACAGCGCGGGCGCTTGCTGGAAATCGCCAACCGGTGTCCGGTTCATCGCTCCCTGCACGAAGGCAAAGTCGTGGTTACGTCCCGGTTGGCTTGACACCCAGACCAGGTCGGTCCGGCAGGCCAATGACTCCGGCGTCGAAAGACAACCCATCGAACGGATCTGCGGCCAGGTGCATGGGGCCATCGAGGTCCAGATAGTCGAACAGCGGGCCGATGTGAGCGGCTGCAGTCAGGGCAACCGAGCTTTCGATCATGCATCCCAGCATGAGGGAAAGGTCCAATGCCCGCGCGAGAGAGACCATGTGCAAAGCCGCCCGGATGCCACCGCATTTCGCCAGTTTCACATTGATGCCATCTGCAGCACCGGCAAGTGCAATCACCGTCTCGTGTCCCTGTACGGACTCGTCGGCTATGATGGGAACCGACGTGCCGGCCGGGAGCAAGCGTCGGAGCAGATGCCAATCGTCGACCGGTTCGGCGGCAATGGGCTGCTCGACGAACGCAAGATTGCAGTCAGCCAGCTTCGGGATCATGCGGACAGCGTCCGGAATGGACCACCCGGCATTCACATCGATGCACAGTGCTCCCTTGTAGTGATCGCGCGTAGTGCGGATCACGGCCTCGTCGAACGCGATATCGCCGGATCCGATTTTCAGTTTCAGGAATGGGAAATGAGCGATTTCCCGGACCCGTTCCACGTGCTCCTCAATGCTTTCCGGAATGGGCATGGCGTATGAACTGGCCACGCTCCTGGCCGGGTCCAGTCCCAACAGCCGGAACAGCGGATGACCCAGGGAATGCGCCCATGCATCATGTATGGCCATGTCGACGGCTGCGCGCGCGGGGCCCGGTCCGTCCGGCAAGCCGTCCAAGAAGGAAGCAGGGGCCAGGATGTCGAGGTCGTCGAACGAGAGCGACGCAACGTACGTCTCAATGTCCGCGAGCGCCCAGGGATAATAGGGGGGAAGGGCGGCCTCTCCGAAGCAGGTCTGACCGTCCGGCAGCTGCATGGTGACCAGTGCATTGGTCCGCTCGGTGCTGGCTCCGTGTGCTATCCTGAATACGTGGCGCAATCCGAGTCGCAACGGCGATACACTCCAGGACGCACTCATGACAGCTCCACGACAGCATAACGTGCTCCGGGCGAGGATACGGCAGACAACATGCTGGACACGCGTTCCGCCAGCGTCCGGGCCTCCGGCGATGCACCTGGGAGAATCCTGTTCGATCCAGGTCGCGTGACGGGCCACCCGGCGTTTGTCCAAACGAGGTCTGGCGCGGCAGGAAGGACTCCGAATTGGGCGGGCAGTACGTCCAGGTGAGTGTTTGCGGGGTGCCACGTGTGTTTTCCTGTCGTAATACGGCGGGCGAGCTCGTTTCCAGTTTCCGCCAGGGAACGGGAAACCGCGGAAACAAGTGCCGGGTCGTCTGTGGACAGGATGGGAATGCTCACGCGGCTGTGGATGTCCACGTGATCGGGGTCCATGGCAGGGCAGGCTGCGGCGCCGGCCGACAGGACGGCCGGCGCCGCAGCCTGCGTCATGAGCAAGGCCAGCGCCAACCCCAGAACATCATCCGGATGGGGGGCATCACCGAGATCGGCGCGGAAGACGACGTGGGGCGTTGAGCCCAATACGTGCGGCAGGAGATCGCAGACCGGCAAGAGATTCCACGCCACGAGTGGTCCCGTGACCGAGGAGATGCCGGCGTCCTTGGCGGCTGCCTCAAGACTGTGCATGAGGTGGGTCCAGGCATCGGGCCCGTGTCCTGCAAGCAGTGACGCCGAGTGCCGGAGACGCATGTGCACGGCTGGTGTGGGCAGCCCCAGTGACGACGAGGCCGACGACACAGCCGTCATCAGCGCCATTCCGGTCCTGCGGACCTTGTCATATACGCGGGCACGCTCGGTTGCCAGGAGCCGGCTGGTGCAGTCCGCTACCGAAACATGGGCTACGACGGCCTCGGCGGAGGCGTCCAGCAGACCGCGCGACAGGGCGTCTTCAGCCAAGGCATGGACGCTTTCTGCGGCGGCGCCATGCGCCGCCGCAGAAAGGAAGTCCACGAAGTCGGATAGGGTGTCAGGAGTGGTCATGCGGCCGAATGTCGATCAGCCAAACATACCAAATACGCCCGACCCGATCCGGGTTAATTCGGTTTCGTCAGTGCCGTGAAAAATGACTGCAGCTGGACGCTGTTGTCAGCGGCGCGAGCGGGTCGCAGCGCCCGCACCATGAAGGCCTCTCCTGGCTGAATGCTTTCGTAGACCTTCCGGAAATCGGCGTCGGTCGCGACAGGCTTCCGGTCGACCTCAGCAATGATGTCGCCTTGTCTCAGATTCGCTTCCCGGAAGGCATCGCTGTTCTGGTCGATGGCCGAAATGAGCACACCTTGTGCGTCCGTGCCGGTGATTCCCATCTGTTGCAATACGGCATCGGTGACCGGACGCAACTGCAGTCCGAGTGATTCCATATCGCTCGAGCGACCAGTGGAGGGTGTTGCAGTCGCTGCGTCACCACTCTCAGCGAGGAATTCCGATCGTTTGGCCAACTGGACGGTTACGTCAAGCTGTTTCTCATCCCTCTTCAGGGAAAGGACGACATCCTGTCCCGGAGAAAGGTTCGCAATCATGGTGCGCAGCTCGTTGAAGTCACGCAAACCGACGCCGTCAACGGCTATGATGAGGTCACCGGCCTGGAGGCCAGCCTTTGCCGCAGGCGAATTCTCCGTCACCTGCGTGATCTGGGCGGCACCACGTGGCACGCCCTGCAACCGTGCCAGCGATTCCGGTACACCGGCGAAGTTGACGCCGAGGAAGCCACGTTCTACCGAGCCGGTGTCGATGAGCTGGGATGTCACATTGGCCACAACATCCACCGGAATGGCGAAGGCGATGCCCTGGTTTCCACCCGATCGTGAGTAGATGGCGGAGTTGATGCCGACGAGTTCGGCGTTCAGATTGACCAGCGGACCGCCCGAGTTGCCCGGGTTGATGGCCGCGTCGGTCTGGATGAACGATGAAAACATGTTCAGCTGCTCCAGGTCCTGGCTGGTACGACGCAATGCGCTTATGATTCCGGAGGTCACCGTGTTGCCCAGGCTCTCGGACAGGGGAGACCCGAAGGCCAGCGCCCACTGACCAATCCGGATGTCATCGGTGCTTCCGAACGATACGTAGGGGAACGTGTGTCCTTTCTCCGCAATTCGGATGACGGCCAAGTCGGTGGCCGGATCCGTTCCGATGACTTCTGCGTCATGGAACGTGCCGTCCCATGTCATGACTTCCAACTCGTCCGCGCCCTCAATGACATGATTGTTCGTGACGATGTGTCCGTCCTCACGAATGAAGACCCCCGAGCCGAGCGCGTTGGTCCGGAATTCCTGGGAGCGAGGTGTGCCCTGGCCCGGGACCTGACCGAAGAATTGTTCGAAAGGGTTTACGACCGTGCGTTCCTGGATGCGCTCACTGCGGATTTGTACGACCGTCGGGTTCACGCGGTCGGCGACGCGGACAAAGGCATCGTCAATGCTGGTGTTTCCTTCAATGCGGGTTCCACCAAAGGGGTTGTCTACCATCGACTCAGCAGCAACGGAGGTTTTCACGGCCCGGTCGCCTGCACCCAGCAGGTTAGCCCCGGAGGCGGTGAACAGGATACCTGCGACAAAGGCTGCAGCTACGAGGCCCGATACAGACAATGTGCGACGTGTGTTCATGGGAGTGTGTTGGACTGTTGATTGACAGAGATCATGTAACGTCCGAACAGAAGCAAATCGTATGCCAGCTTCCCGTTCAGTGACAACCTGTCACACGAGGTCCAGGGCCTCCAACAACCGACCGTGGATTCCTCCAAATGCTCCATTGGACATGATCAGAGCCACATCTCCAGGCTTCAAGTACCGGATGAGCATGGGCAGCAAGGCGTCCGCATCGGGTGCCTTGAACGTGTCCAGCCCCTTCGCGGACAAGGCGGACAGGACGGCATCGACGTCCATGAAATTGGACGGATCGTCGTTGTGACGGAAGGGTGGCGTACTCAGAAACGCTGCATGTGCCTCAACGAATGCTTCGGCATATCCTGCTTCGAATACCTTGCGACGACTGGAATTGGAGCGGGGCTCGAATACAGCTACAATCCGGCGCTCCGGCCAGCGCTCCCGTGCGGCCTGGATGGTAGCCCGCACTGCTGTCGGGTGATGCGCAAAGTCGTCGACGACCACGACACCTCCGACCTCGCCACGGACCTGCTGACGCCGCTGAATGCCCTCGAACGCACGGAATGCATCGCCAATCCGGTCCACATGGACCCCTTCATCGAGGGCCACGGTGAGGACGGACAACGCGTTCATGAGATTGTGCGTCCCACTCATGGACAAGCGGACGCGAGCCATGGGGGTACCATCCACAACGGGCGTGAAGGACTGACCGCCGTCGTGCGCCACGATGTCGGTGGCCGTGACGTCCGCACCGGCAACCTGAAGACCATAGGTGCGGACACGCGCCCGGGCGCTTGCAGCCAAGCGGGCGACCTCCGGCTCGTCTGCATTCAGGACCAGCAGTCCATGCGGCGGCACCAGCGTCACGAACGCTTCAAAGGCCTCCCGGTAGTCGTCCATGGAGGCGTAAATGTCGGCATGATCGAATTCCACGGTGGTAACAATGGCCGTGGACGGCCGGTAGTGCATGAACTTCGGCCGTTTGTCGAAATAGGCTGAGTCATATTCATCGCCCTCGATCACGAAATGAGGGCCGGTACCGAGGCCGTACGATGCCCCTCCATTGGTCATGACACCTCCCACGAGGAATCCGGGATCCAAACCGGCGTGCTGCAGGGTGAACGTCATGAGGCTCGTGGTGGTCGTTTTTCCGTGCGTTCCGGCAATGACGATCGACTTCCGGTCACGGATGAAATACGTGGCCACCGCCTCGGGGAGGGAGAGCTGGACAAGCCCGTTCTCCCGCGCGGCAGCTGCCTCGACGTGCGTCGGGGTACACGCATTACCCACCACCACAAGGTCAGCTGACGGGTCCAGATGTGCCGGGTCGAATCCTTCATGCACCGGAATACCGAGGGCCGCCAGTCGGGTTGACATGGGGGGGTAGACCGACGAGTCGGCCCCTGAGACCTGCTTCCCAGCCATCTGAAACAGCCCGGCAAGGGACCCCATCCCGGTACCGCAAATCCCTATCAGATACGCGGAATCGATGTGGTCCGGTGCCTCCGGTCGGTCAAAGATCCGAAGGTGGGCATCAGGAAAGTCTTCGAGTCGGTTCATGCCTCGGGCAATTCGTGTCCGCCGGCCAGGTGTTTCGTGGCTTCCTCTGCAGGGCGCAGGGCAAACTGCATGCGTGTGGCCAGCGAATCGAACACGGAATACATGACCGGGACAATGACCAGTGTCAGGAATGTGGCGAAAGTAAGACCACTGATGATAGCCGTCCCCATGGGTCCCCAGAACTGCGTGTTTTCCGATCCGAACTGGAAGTTGGGGTCCAGCCGCACAAGCAAGCCGACGAAGTCGATATTGATACCGAACGTCAACGGTATGAGTCCAAGTACCGTGGTGGTCGCCGTCAGGAGCACTGGACGCAGGCGGGTCGCCCCGGCCTCGATGATTGCCAATTGTTTGGCCATTCCCCGGTCCCGCAACTGCATCGTGTAGTCGATGAGCACGATGTTGTTGTTGACCACGATTCCGGCCAACGAAATAACGCCAATGAACGTCATCAACCCGAAGGGAGTCCGGGTCAGGATCAGTCCCAGCATCACGCCAATCAGGCTGAATCCAACGGCCACCATGATGATGAACGGGGAGGACACATGGTTGAACTGGGCAACCATGATCATGAAGATGAGTGACACACCCACGAGCATGACGATTGACAGGAAGCCGAAGCTTTCCTGCTGTTCCTCGTTCTCACCCGTATAGGACATGGCGTAGCCAGGTGTCAGTTCCGCTTCATAAGGAGCCAGAAGCGCCTGGACCTGTCCGAGGATGGCCTGACCGTTGAACCCGGGCGCGGCTTCCCCTGTCACGGTCGCCACGCGTTTCTGGTCCAACCTCGTGATTGAGCCCAAGCCACTGGAGACAGACACGTTCGCCACGGCCACGAGTGGCACCTGCACACCTTCGTCGAAAATGGTCAGGTTCTGCAGGCTTTCGAGGGCGCTCCGATCTTCCTCCCGGAGTCGGACTACGATATCATATTCGTCCTCGCCATCCCGGTACTTGCCTGCCTCCATGCCGTTGATTGCGGCTCTGACCTGCGTGGCAATCATCCGGGTATTCAAGCCGAAACGGGCCGCCCGTTCACGATCAATGTCAACACTGAGTTGGGGACGCCCGCTGTCGAGGTTGTCCTGGATGTCAACAAGGCCATCAATGGAGCCTGAATCCGCTGCATCGAGTAGAAGTTGACGGATATCTTTTGATATCTGTGTGATTCGATCGAAGTCGGGACCCGTAATCTCAATATTTACGGGTGCACCAGTAGGAGGGCCATCCTGGTCCTTGTCCACGACGATTTCTGCTCCGGGAATCCCTTGCAACTCCTTTCTCACCCGATCGAGGGTAATGAAGGAATCCTCAGCCCGGTCGGCGTAGTCGGCCAGGTTCATGGTAATCCGCGACCGTTCCGGACTGGCCGATCCACCTCCGAACTGAGCATCGGAACTCACACCGACGTTCACCAGCACATTCTTTACGTTGGCTCTGAATTCGGCCGATGCATCGAGCAACGCATCCATGCGCGTCCGAGCTTCTTCTGCCATCTGGTTGGAGGCATCCAGGTTCATGCCCAATGGCCCTTCAACCGTGACCTGAATTTGTCGTGGCGATGTATTCGGGAAAAACTCTACACCTGTAGGTGCCAGGACGAACATGAAGATGATCACTACCAGCGTACCGATCGTGGAGTTCAGGAGGCGAGCGCGATTGTCGGTCAGAATGAGCGTCGAACGCTTGACAAACAGATGCCCGATGAGTCCTCCAAGCACGACGAGCACGGGAAACAGGACAAGTTCGATAGCCGTCGTGGCATCGACTTCCGTCGAGAAGAGGTCCATCGCGCCCAGAATGAGCAATGCCACGATCCCGAATCCAATTCCGAATTTGACACTTCCCATCCGGCCCAGAATGACACTTTCGCTGAGGTGGATGACCACCCCGACGACACCGATGACGAGCAGTACACCTCCCGGGATCGTGAGGATCATGGACGCAGCTTGTCCCAGCGACGAAGCAATGAGCATTCCAACAAGCAACAGCACAAAACCCACGGTGAAGGACGCGAGCGCAAAGGTGTTGCGCAGCATGGCACGGCGCGGGGAGTAATCACGCTCCAGCATCCATGTAAGGAAACGCCGATACGCATTGACGAGTGCCGGGAGACTCGATTTGACGAAATTGTCGCCGATCTTCTTGAAGATATGGACATGCAGGAGGTACACGAGCGGGATGCCGACAGCCAGGACCACAAGTGTTCGCCAGTTTGCCGCACCCAGGAGCGCAGCCAAGAACAGAACCACCCCTATGCCGAGCTTTCGAGCCAATGGCGGCCGCTCTGGTGTCGTTTCAGAGTCCAGTTTGACAAAAATACCAGTAACGACAGGGTTGATGATCAATGCCACGAAGAGCGAGCACACCAACGTTATGATGAGCGTCAGGGGCATGTAGGACATGAATTCCCCGATGATCCCCGGCCAGAACAACATGGGGAAGAAGACGGCGACGGTTGTCGCTGTCGACGCCACGACGGCTCCGGCCACTTCTTTCGTTCCGAGTCGTGCAGCCTCGAATCGGGAATGACCTTCCTCCCGGAATCGGTATATGTTTTCGACGATGACAATGGCGTTGTCCACGAGCATGCCGAGGGCAATGATCATTGAAAACAGGATCACGAAATTCAACGTGTAGCCCATTGCCTGGAACACGGTGAATGAGATGAACATCGACAGTGGAATGGCAATGCCTACCAACACAGCATTCCGAACGCCGAGGAAGAACAGCAACACCACGATGACAAAGATGAGTCCCGAGATGATGTTGTTTTCCAGGTCGGTGATCAGGTCCTCAACAGCCTCCGATTGATCTCCGGTGACGATGACCTCCGTTCCATTAGGAAACGGAAACGTCGCCAGAATGGCATTTACCTCAGCGACCGTTTCAAGGATGTTTTCACCAGAACGCTTCTTCACATTCAGGCTGATAACCGGGAGCAGAGCCTGCTGATCTACAGGGTACTCAACGAGACGACCCTTGTCATCCTCCGTTTGCCGGATGGAAAGGCGCGAATACGACGTGCGCTTCTGGAATCCGAAATCCACCGTCGCGACATCACGTACATACACCGGGCGTCCGCCTTTCGTCTTTATCACCAGATCGGCGATCCGGGACGGATCGTGAATTTCACCATCTACCTGGACCAGGTAGTTCAGGTCATCCACATCAATGGATCCACCGGGCACGTTCGTGTTCTCATCGGCGATGGCGGACACGAGATCCATGAAGGTCAGGTTGTATCCCTTCAGTGCATTCAGGTCCACGTCCACTTTGACCTCGCGCTCCAGAGCGCCCAGAACGTCCACCTCCAACACGCTGGAAATCGCTTCGAGATCGTCTTCCAGCTGCTCGGCCACGCTTTTCAGTCGCGTAAGTGAATACGGAGCAGACAGGTTCACCGTCAGAATGGGAAAGCTCGAGAAGTCGATTTCATTGACCATCGGCTCTTCCACATCCGAGGGCAGGTCGGCTTTGGCAAGGTCTACCTTGTCGCGAACCTTGGAGAACGCTTCGTCGATCGACACATCGGGTTCGAATTCGACAATGATGGTCGAAACACCCTCGGTGGACGTGCTCCGGATTTCTTTGATGCCGACTACGCTCTGGACTTCCCGCTCAATATGTTGCGTAATGAGGGACTCTACATCGTCTGGTGACGCACCGGGGTATACGGTTGTCACGACGATATTCGGAATTTCGATGGACGGAGACGACTCCTTCGGGATGGTCACATAGCTGTAAAGGCCACCCAGTGTCAAGACGACCGTAAGTACGAGGATGGATGTCCGGTACTTGATCGCGGTGTCGGTAATGCGCATTCGGTTACGACCGTGATTGGGTGATTTCTACTTTATCGCCATCGGTGACGTTCGTTTGGCCTGCCGTAATGACTTGGTCCCCGGATTCGAGACCAGACTCCACCACCGTAAGGCCGCTGTGCGACGCCCCGAGTTGGACGGTGTGCTGAACGGCCATACCATCCTCCACCAGGTAGACGCTGTATCCCGTCTCGTCCCTCAGGATGGATGCCTGTGGAATCACAATCTGATTCTCAAGTACGGAGCGGGTCACGAAGATGTCGGCGATCATTTCCGGCTTCAGTTTTCCGCTCGCGTTATCGACCTGGATTTCGATCGTAAAGGTCCGGTTGACTGGGTCAATCACGCTCGATACGAATGTGACAGAGGCATCCCGGCTTCCGGACCCATAGCCCGAAAGGCTGATGGTTACCGGAGTACCTACCTCAATATCGTTGGCATACCGTTCGGGGACACCCGCCGTGACTTTCACCCGGCGTGTGTTCACAATACGCAGGAGTGACATGCCAGGGGCCACCTGTTCGCCGACATCGGCCATACGGGCCTCCACACGACCGTCGAACGGAGCCGGAACATTGGCAAACTCAAGCTGCCTGGAAGCCACGGAGACTGTGGCTTCGGCCTGGTTCAGGACCGCAACCGCCTGATCGCGTCGTGCCCTGATATCCTCGAATTCAAGTGCGGATATGATGGAGTCTGCGTACAGGCGCTCCTGTCGCGCAAAGGTGGCTTCGGCAAGCTCTGCGGCAGCGCGTGCCGCATTGCGGTTGGCTTCGGCTTGGTTCAGCGATGCGCGCACCAAACGGTCGTCAAGACGCACGACAATGTCGCCTTCGCTCACGCGATCGCCGAGTTCGGCCGTATAGGTCACTGTGCCGCCGGTCTGAGCCGAGAGAATGGCATCGTCCATGGACTCCACAGATCCTGTCACCTGGATGCGTTCCTCGAACCGGGTGGGAGTGACCTGGGTGGTTTCTACACGCAGCGACCGCTCGACGGTGGCCGTGGTGGGTCCAGGCTCGGCCGGAGCATCGGTCTCACTGCCACCACAGGCGGCGAGCAGGAAGGCGGCCAACAGCAGGCCCGTGTTCCGGGATGTGATCGTTATCATGGAGTTTCGGATGATGTCGGTTCAAAAGGAGTCTGGCCTAACGCCGTTTCGTAGGCGCTTTCCGCCACGAGGTAGTCATGGACGGCCTGGAGGTAGTTCAGTCTGGTCTGATCCAGCTGGTTGCTGGCTTCGCGGACTTCCAGCGGACTGGCTACGCCTTCGGCCAGTCGTGCCTCGGCGTATTCAAAGTTGAGTTCGGCCCGGGAAACGTTGCGGCGCTGCGATTCAAGCCGAATCCGGGCCGATCGTACGTCGCGGAGCGTGGCGTCGATTTCGACAACAATGGAACGTTCAAGCAGCTCGGTGTCGAGCTCGGCCTGTCGCATGGCAATTTTTCGCTGTTGGAGCCGCTGCGTCGAAGACCGACCGTTGAAAATATTCCACGAAAGCCTGAAGCCCCCGCTCGATGTCCGGTCCCAGTACGCATCCGAGAAATAGCCTTCGTTCCGGGTCGAAAACGAAAAGGGATCAGTGGGGGATGTGACCGTGATGCTCCGGTTGTCGGGGACGTTTCCGACGAGTGAGTAGTTGAAAAAGGCGTCGAGCGTGGGCAGGAATTCGGCCTTCGCGACATTCAATTGGATGCGCTCCAACTCGATTCCGATTTTGGCCTGCTGCAGGTCCGGCCGCTTCTGCAGCGCAATCGACGCCGCATCGGAACCCCGTGACAGGATGAGCGATGCATCGGCGTCTGTTTCCAGGGATCCACGAAGCACGATCGACTCGGAGACGGGTACACCCAAGAGCAGTTTCAGGTTATCCAATGCTGCGTCCCGTGCTGTCTCGGATTGGACCAGGGCAGATTCCAGGTTGGCAACCTCCACCTCGGCAGACAGGCGCTGGAATTTGGGGGCAACGCCCTCATCCACTTGGCGCGACACCTCCATGAGAGTGCGCTGGGCACGCGCTACGGATTGTGCAGCCACCTCTGCTTGCTGTGTGGCAAGAAGGACGCCGTAGAAACCGCGGCGCACGTCGTGGACAACGACCTGTTGCTGCCGGTCAAGACCGGCCTGGTTGAAGGGGCCCAGCCAACGGGACGCACCTACCGCACCGAATATGACACGGCCGTCGAACAATTTCTGCGTGACCGACAGTCCGGCCATGTACTGGTTGGGCACACCAAAGGGGTTGTCGCCTCCGTCCTGCGAAATGCCGGCAGCGTCCATGCCCGCCTGCTGGCGCATGAAGTACTCTCCGACAGAAATGGGATTCGATGACGGATCGCCATCCGTTCGCGCCTGTTCATTGAACGCCAGCCAGTCAATGAACCCGAGGGACTGGAAAAAACCGCCGGCCTGTGAACCGGCGAATGGATTCGCCGTCTTGATATTCCTGGTGTAGGATGACGAGACATCGAGCGAGGGGAAGAGTTCACCCCAGCCTTCGCGCACCTGGGCATCCCCGAAATCCACGTCCAACCGGGTGCGCTCCACGCTCAGGTTTTCTACCAGGGCAATCTGGATGGCCTCGTCGAGCGTCAGGACGATATCCTGAGCGAGACTGGCCTGTGGCAGGCATATCGCGGACAGGAGTAGGATGATAGCGGACTGTTTCATGCGTTGCTTGGGATATCCATGGTGGCGCCATCCATGATGAGTTGCAGAACGGTTTCGGCGAGCTCGTCCGGGTCGGCCACCGGATGGTCACACGCCGTTCCGCACTGCTGCATGTGAATGCCTTTTGCGGTGTGGAGGATGTGGTGGGCCAGCATGTGGGCATTCATGTCGGCCAGTTCACCGTTTTCGATGGCACGTTGTACGTACATGGCCAAACGGTTTTTTGACTTGAGGGAATGTGCATGGATGACAGCGAGGGGATCTGATTCCATGGTCTGAAGACGGAACGCTTCCCGCATGAGGATCCGGAACAGATCATTCCGATTCCGGAAAAAAGTGAACGCATCCAGCAGGAAAGCGCGCAACCCGGACCGGAACGTATCGGTACCGTCAAAGGCATGGTCGATCATCCTGGCCATCCGTTCAAATACCTGCACGAATATGGCAAGAAGGATTTCCTCCTTTCCATCGGGGAAGTAATTGTACAGGGTGCCTTTGCCGAACTCCGCCCGTTGGGCGATTTCTTCCAGCGTCGCGGACTCGTATCCCTTTTCAGCAATGACTTCCTGTGCAGCATGCAACATGGCTTCGCGACGCATGATGCGTTCGCGGTCCCGCCGTGATGAAAGCTCTTGGTCCGTATGTTCCATGGTGACGCCTCGTCCAAAAAGTGACCGGTTGGTCATTTTGCGACTGGTACGTCACAGGGTGCCCCTGGTTACATGAAGATCACACGTAGTCATCCAGTTGGTGGGCATACAGGTAGTCGACAATGTTCTTCACGCCCTGCGCGGCATCCCGGTGGCATACCAGCACGGCATCGTCCGTGTCGACGACAATGAGGTCGTGGACACCGACAAGGGCCACCAACCGCTCGCTCGCCTGCACGAGGCATCGGCCCGAATCATGGACAATGCCGTTCCCTGTAATGGCGTTACCGTGCGGCCCCTTGTCGGATAGATCATATACAGCCTTCCAGTCGCCCACGTCGTTCCAATCAAAATCGCCGGGCACGACGTATACCTTTGCAGCACGCTCCATGACTCCGTAATCAATCGAAATGGAGGGACAGGCCCTGTAGGCCTTTTCCACGGCGGCCGACTCGCCGTCGGTGCCCAGGTGTTCGGAGATGGGTTCGAATGCTTCCCAGACGTCGGGGAGGTGTTCTGCGATGGCATCCAGGATGGATTCCGCGCGCCACATGAACATACCGCTGTTCCACAGGAAGTCCCCGGAATCAATAAAGCGTTCGGCGGTGGCTTGATTGGGTTTTTCGGCGAATGTTTTTACGAAGTATGCCCGGAGGCTCTCATCGTCAGCCTGGGCCTCCGTGTCGAACTGGATGTACCCGTATCCGGTGGCCGGATGCGTAGGTTCAATCCCGATGGTGACGAGGGCGCCGTATTCCCCGGCCTTTTCGATGCCGGCCGCCAATACGTCGTGGAAGGCTCTCACATCGCCTATGCGATGATCGGCAGGGAGCACGACCATGATGGCGTCGGGGTCCTGCTTGACAAGCTTCATGGCTGCATAGGCAATGCAGGGGGCCGTATTCCGCGCAATGGGCTCGCCCATCACGTTTCCTCCCGGAAGAGCCGGCAACTGTTTTCGGGTAAGGTCAGCGTACAGGCCGTTTGTGACCACGTGGCAATGCTCCGGTTTGACGACGCCGGACAACCGCTGGATGGTGGCCTGAATCATGGTGCTGTCACCGAATACGTTCAGGAATTGCTTGGGTGTGGCGCGACGACTGCGGGGCCAGAATCGGCTACCGATTCCGCCGGCCATGATGACCGCGTGGACCATGATCTTCAGGAAGAGTGTGCGGGGCAAGGATGGGGAAAACCGTACAGGACGTGGCATGTTTCGGTGAATCGGTGTCCATAAAACCGGACACCCCGAACCGCCTTGAACGCGCGTTGAAGGGCATTCCGGCGAGTTGGGGGTTTCGGCCCGGGCTTTGAAGAGGGCTGGGCAACGAACATCCACACACGGAGTGCATCATGAAATACGGTTTCAACCTTTCCCTTCTCCTCCTTCTTCTCGCCACCAGCGGCTGCATCATCGAAGAAAGCGTAGGTCCGGTCGGACCCCAGGGGCCTGCCGGAAACGCGAACGTGTTTTCGCACAACTTCCTGCTCACGATGGACGATGCCACGTTCAACGGTACGGTTGCATCCGTTCAGTTCGACGTGCCGGACTTGAATGCTTCGGTCGTTGACGACGGTGCCATCTTGATGTTCTTCCGGGATCAGGGGACGTGGACGGCCATGCCGTACACCTTCGGCGTCGAGTCCCAGGATCTGCCTGCCGTTGACTATACGATTTCGATGGGGTTCGGCTACGACATCGGCTTTCTGGAGATTTTCTACGAAGCCTCTACCACAGCCGTCGACCTGGGAGCATTGCCCGATCGTGACATCAAACTGGTCGTCATTGACGGGTACGCCTATGGCAAGAAGGGCGTGGACATGACGAATTGGGATGCCGTCCGTGCGGAATACGGACTTCTTGATGACTGACGAACCATCCGGGTCCGGCCGGCACGAAAAAGTGCCGGCCGGACTTCAGGATTCGGGCTGCGTGTCGATAAAAAACACAACAAAGACACCCAAGCGCATGAAAGATCTCAACTTCGACAAGAAACGTACCCAGCGACGCGCCCAGACGGCTTCCATGCGTCGCATCGTCGGAGGATTCATGCGCACGGCCATGGAAGACTACCAGCACGCAGGGTATCCGTTCGGAAAGAACCTCAACGGTCTGCTCATCTGGTTCGAGTACGGCGATCGGACAACCGACAACTGACGCCGGTCAGCGTACGACCACCGTCGTGGACGGGCGTCCGGGGAGGATGAGGACGTACACTCCCGCTGACAGCCGGGACACGTCAAGCCGCCCCTCTGACAGCACACCCTGCCGGGACGTGCGTCCCAAAACGTCTACCAGTCGATAAGCACTGTCCGTGGCGCCTGCCACGTTGATGACTCCACGGCCTGGATTCGGCCACACGCGTACAGCCGTGTCAGGAGACACAGCATCCCATCGTTCTACCGCCGTACCAGTCGCCGATGGTACAAACCGGGTAAAGACCGGCACGTGATCGGATGTGGTCGACAGGAATCCCGAAATCCCGGTAATGACAGATGAATGCCGTTCCGTGGCGCCACCAGCGGCAGCTGAGAACAACTCATCGGTGACCATGATGTGATCGATCGTAGACGTGAGGCTGGATCCGCAATACGTACATGTACCGGCATCCTCAAGCGGCCTGGTCAGAAACCGGTAGTGATCCGGATCATCGACAAAGTTCTTGTAGGGGGACGCTTGCCCTGACGTAATGGATGTGGCCAGTTCATCGTTGTAATCCCCAAGAACGATCAGATTCGCACTGCTCTCGAAGAAGTCAAAGCGGTTCTTCATTCTCATGGATGCGTCCAGCCTTTTGCTGTACGAGTCCAGATCAGAAAACGCCTTCATGTGAATGGTCACGAGCGAGACGACGAACGTCGTGTCTGGCAGCGTGATGTTCGCCTCCATGTACCACGGAGGTCGACCGGCAAATGATGCGGAGAAATCCGTCAGGATGTGCTCGGTACGTCGAGGTGTGACGACTGACGTCCGGTATACGAATCCGACACGCTGCGTTCCGCTCTGTGTTGCCAGGCTTCCAGCCCAATCCGGTCCAAGATTCGTCAGTAGCGTTGCGAAAGCGTCGGTATCGGCGATTTCCTGCAGGGCCCAGACGTCAATGTCTGACGATTCAATGATCGTCTGGACATTCTCACGTTGCATGGCATCGTTACTCGGGCCGTTGAAGCTGGCGCCGAACCACTCGATATTCCACGTGGCGACGTCAAAAGAGGCTTCTGTGCCGACTGATTGCACCTGGCGACCCCACGCAACCGGTACACAAGACAGAGCCACCAGAAGGATGGCTGGCAGCGAACGCATCATTCGAAATCTGTATTCAGACGGTACCGCGCGATCCTGTTGTTACCTGTGTCGGCGACGTACACGACTTGCTCGAAATAGGCCACGCCTTGAGGACTGCTGAACTGCGATGCCCCGTCTCCTGTCCCACCGAACGAAACGTTGACAGGCTTCGTGGAGGACGACCCCGGGGGAGGAGCCACGCCCTCAATGCCGAGTCCGGTAAAGACGTGTAGGCTGTCGGAGCCCGCGTCCAATACGAAGATGTAGTTGGTCCCGTCCATGGCGACCGTCATGTCACTGACCAGCTCAAACTTGAACTCGTCGTACAGGAAGTCGTCGCCGGCGTCGGGGTTGGATGTTACCTGCAGCTTGGTTGCATCGGGCTGGAATTCCGTTCCGTTCGGCGTCACCACCACCCGGATGGAGAGGGCGGAGAAACGGAGCGGGGCACCACCGGCCGGGCCTCGTGACTGCCCCAACAAGAAGTGCTTGTCCGTGCCGAAGAACGATCGCTGGGGAGGATGGACGTAGGTCGCAATCGTCGTCGGGAAGAGTGAGCTCCGGAGGCTTTCAAGGGTCGGGCTCAGGGCCACAATGGCCTGCAACGGGCTTCCGTCCGGACGAAATTCCAGGATGATGTTATGCGGAAAAAGGATGGATCCGCGCTCGTTTACTGGACCTTGCCGGGAAACGTAGATATTGTTGTCAGGCAGAACAGCGACCGCCGTGAATGCCACCTGCTCGTCCGTGACGACGGGATCGGGCCGGTTGAACCGGCGCGAGTCGTCATCGAATGGGTGCCAAATGATGTCCGCAATGTGTGGCGCGCCATCCGTGATGCCATCGAAGCGCAATACAACCGGCAAATTCCATGTTCTACCGCCGAGCGTTGTATCCCTGCGCGCCGTCACGTAGAGGCTCATGCGACGATCCTGGATGACGGATGT
>Ga0098037_1000078_pt1 | contig 72125 bp, 82 predicted proteins | sample 5_EtaG_FD_75050 | JGI IMG/M metagenome (GOLD analysis project Ga0098037, IMG submission 75050) | Marine viral communities from the Subarctic Pacific Ocean - 5_ETSP_OMZ_AT15132 metaG | ecosystem: Environmental > Aquatic > Marine > Oceanic | place: Pacific Ocean | collected 2015-01-08 | reverse complement strand
GTCTAATATTGTTATTAATTTCTTAGGTACATTTCTTGAATTTGTTCCATATAGTAAATTTAAACCACACCATATACCCCCTATAATTGATGTTCCTGCAGGTACGTCTACATTAAGACATGCTGTATTATATGTGGTACTTACCCAATTATTTAATATAGCAGAATCTGATGTTAACATAACCTGTTGACCAGGTTCAAACATTGTATCAGCGCCTGCAGGGTTACCCCCTAAAGCTAAAGCTCCTGCTGTATCTCTACCACCTCCAAAATGAACCAGTCCAATACGCACTTGGCCTGTAGCTAATTGTGCAGACAATCCACTTACAAAATCATCTATGAAGTTTTGCATATTTGCAACGTTAGAGTTACCATTAACAGAATTAGATGAGTCAACTGCAATAACAATGTCAACTTCACCCCCTTCTTCACTTGTTTCTAGAGCAGGTTGAATAACTGTTTGTTCACACATCTGTGTAACTGCGTTATATGTAAAACCATCTGGACATATAGGAGTTGGTTCTAATCCTTCACATATTGTTGCATTGTATACAAAACCTTCACAAGGTATGTATTCTATACACATTTCTTTTAAATCTGTATTTTGATCAATAGGTAAATAATCTTTCTTACAGAAATAAATTATATCATTATTTGGATCATATACAGTTTGTACTCCTGCTCCATTAACAGGGTTATCAACAGCTTGAGGACAATCTTCTATAAGTGGGAAGAATTCCAAAAGCTTAGATGGTAAGAATTTATTAAACCACCATTTCATTCCTTGATCAGAAATTGCTGTTAATGCTGATCCTGGAGCATACTGAAATATTTTTCCTTGAGCCTGTGATACAAAGTATATGCCAGATGGAGTATTTAATACACTTCTTGCACTTTCACAAGATCCATACTCATGTGATAAATCAGAGTTTGTAATATTTTGAAAAGCTTGGCTAAATAATCCTCCATCACCAATTGTTATTTTTGTGTTACTTAATTTTAATCTATCTTGACCTTGAAATAATTTAGGTGATAATGTAGGAAACATTATTAAAGCACCTGTTTGATTTACAGGTTTTATTGTAGTTACTTTATCTTTAAAATCTCTAAAGTTCTCTGATAAATAAACTCTCCAAAAATCTTGTTTTGCATCATTTTTATTTCCCATAGATGCTTTATCAATCCACCCAGTTGCTGGTGCAGAATATAATAATCTTTTAGGATATTTTATAAAACATGTTTCTGAAACATAAGGATCATACCATCTTTCTTGTATTTGTCCCCAACTTGATCCCCAGAATTTATCTACCGCAGTTGATCTATCAGCAAAATAATAGTTATCAAAGTTTATTATTTTTGCATGAAATAATTCAACTAAGTCAGTATATTCATCATGATCATAATGTCTTTTACGGTCAACCTCTTCCCAATCTCTATAAGCAAGGTTTATTGATGATTCAACATAGAAATCATTTATACCACAATTATGTGTATACATGTATCCAGTTTTAACAACAAATAAACCACCTGTTGCCTGTCCTCCATTTACACCAGTATTTCCATTTACAAACATTGAAGCGTCTGCAGATGACTCTAAGTCTTCAATAATAGCGTCTACATCTCCAGGACCACCTGCAAAAACTGCACTTTTTAATTGTGATGTTATATTACCTCCATTTGCTTGAAATTGATTACCATTCAAAGTTCCTTGCTGAATACAACCTGCAGTAGGCCATCCACTATTTGCAATACTAACTGTTACTGAATCATTTCCAAAAAAGAAACTACCTGCGTTTAATATAAGATCACTTACCTCACCAGTACCGTTAGTAGTTATTTGAGTACTATCAGAAGCATAGTACCCTACTGAAAGATTTGTCAAACCTACCATAGTTCCTGTAGACCAATCAAATATAACTCTACATCTTAAATCTCCTATACTGTTAAATATTGGTGGTATAGGTATATCATCATCTCTATCTTCTCTTACAAAATCTCTAAACTCACGGTATAACGCTGCGTTACAACTAAAATAAGGATTAATAGGTGGTCTATTTCCTCCTGGTGACGCTAGTGGAGTATCCCAACCGTGATCATCTAACTTTATATTAAAATTAGGAGTAGTTTGAATAGCTTCTACTAAAGCAGGTCCTCCTCCAGTTGGATTAAGAAGACCTGCAGCTGGAGTAATTGTTATTTCATTTTGACCAGCGCCTATAATTTCCCATGCTGGACTACCACTATTCATTTTAACTGTATAAGGAATATCATCTCCTCCTCCAAGATTAGGTGTGGCCCAACCAGAATAACCAATTTGTATTACTTGGAATCTATTGTTAAATGCTGCATCATTATTAGCAACATTCCAGTCAGCACTTAAATCTGTCCATAGAGCACCTCCAAAACTTGATGAAGCACCTGCGGTGGCTGATGTAGTACCTGAACCACTACCAGTCGTTTCTCCAGCTTGATTTGTAGTACCTGCTAAACCACCTTCACCAAAGACGGCTCCTTCACTTACACCTCCACAATATCCTCCATTTTCAGGAGCATCTAGATTATAATATCCAGAAGGAAGGGCTTCACCAGTGCTCCAGTCAAAGCTTAAAGAAGTAATAGGTCTTACAAACTCATCCATCCTATACTTTTCAGTATTCATCCAAAATCTTGGAAATGGTACATTTGCATACTTTGAATAGTCAAACGCAATACCATCTTTACCTGCTTTTAAGAATGTATAAAAGAATGGCATAATTGTTTTTTCAGTATATCTGCCAATATAACAGTCACCTGCATATACAGTATCTGTTGAGAATCTTAAAGCTGGAGTAATAGGTATTAAGTTACCAAGTTCATCTACATCTTGTTGATCTTTAAAATTATAACATCCTTGAGTATTGAGCTGGATAATACCTTCTAATTGTCCGTATTGATTATCCATAGGTGTTTTTAATGCAACATAATTTGCAAACGCTGTAGATCTAACTTCTTCACCTGGATCATACCAGTTCATACTATGACCACCATCACCAGCACATGGTCCAGCCCCAATGGTAAATTTTGTATTATCTGTCATCCCATTGTTAATTGGCCAAGAGGTCATCCAACTTTGTGTTGTTCTAACAACTACTGTGGATGGTCTTAAGTTATTTTGTACTTGATCAACACCATCAAATGATTGTAAAGCACTTTTAATATATCTTGCTTTATCTACTCCAATTCTCCATTGTGGGCCTCCAAATTGATTTTCTTGATTATAATAACCATGTGATATATACTTAACTGCATAATCTTGAAAACCTATAAGATTTAATATTAAGTCAATTATTTTATCACCACCAACAGCAACGTAGTTTAAGAAAGAAACAAGACCAATTGCAACTGACATTAATGAAGGTACAGAAGTAAAATCTGTTCCATTATATTGAATAGATCTTTTTGGACCAATGTGTCCAGCTGCTAACATAGCACCAACTGTTTCAGCTTGTTGATAAATTGGAGTACCAACTTGTCTTACTATTTTACCACCACCAAAGACTGCTGCTAAATCCACAGCTGTGTTAAATGCTAAGTCTGCAGCTACACCCCCCCAGATACTTCCAGATCCTGCACCTGCATTTGCAGCAGCAAGTCCTGTACCAACACCAGCCATTGGTGACATGTGTGTACCAGAACCTAGACCATATGCTCCAAATTCACCAATAGAATGAGACTGCATTGTATCTATCTTATAATCTCTTTTACCACGCATTTCTGCTAAAGCATAACCTACACCAATTAATGCTGCAACTGTTGCTGATCTATTCTTTAATAGTTTATGTTGTGGATGATCTTCTGACTTTTTAAATCTACCATTTACCTCTGCCTGTAGTGTTTTATAAGCTCTTATTTCACTAGGATTAAGATATAATTTAGAAAAATTTAACTCTGGAGAATGAAAAGTATATGTTCTAAGATCTACTTGAGTTGGTTGAAAACCGCTTCCATCTGCCTGACTTCTATTACCTCTATGCCAGTTACTTTCAATTTGTGCACCATTAAATGCACCATTTATTTGTGCATACCATGGTAGTTCATTACTTCCTGTATCTCTGTTTATTAAATAAGGATCACCTCTTAAATCATTAAAAGGATAATTTGGTAAAAGACCTGTACCAGCAGCTGTATCATTTTGATTTCTTTGAAACCTAAACATATTTTTCATAATACCTTTAGCTAGAATAGATCTGTTTCCTGCTCTACTTCCTACTAATATTTCATAACCTACTATGTTAGGTATAACCGTACCATCATTATATACAGGAGCAGCAATATTATCAAATGCAACTCCTATTACATTAATAAAGTTACCTAAGTTAGTTGATACAGGTGTTCCCAATCCTCCTACTGTTTCATCAGGAATTTTATGATGTCTAATTGGAAGACCACATAAGTTTGCCCATCTTACTGAATCTGTAGGATTGTACACCTCTGTAGATTCCCAATAACCCATTGGTCCACCATCAATAATAACACCACCATCATCAGAATTTGTTCCAAGCATAGGGTTAATAAAAGGATCACCTGGTGTTGAAGAAGCTGTGTTACTTCCTTTAAATACTGTATCATTAGGGTCAATAGAATTATTTCCACCTATAAGAGCTGTTTCACCTGGTTGAGGAGCTCTTCCTGGTATATGGTATGACTTAGATCTTTCTCCAGTATTATAAATAAATCTTATAAAGAAGGCATATTGTTCATCTCTAAGTAATGTAGGCTTGTTACCACCATTCTTATAGTAATTAGATGGGTATTGAGTAGAGGTCCAATATGTACTTATTTGATTTGCTAACGGTTGATAATTAAAATCAAATTGTTCTGTAGGTTGTGCTCTTATTAAATAATCATTAACAACATACATACCGTCAGACTTTTCATATGCTGGGTTTCTTCTTTGTAGTACGCTTGATAATATTTTTGGTAATTCAGCATTTATTGAATCTACATTTATAGTTTCTGTTTGGGTACTATAAATTCCAAGCTCTGTGTTTACTGGTTGTCCTTTTACTCTTGAACGTATCACAACACTAATAAACTCAAAGTCTTTATCTAGATTAGAAAGTTTAATTAATAGTGAACCTTGCGTATCTTCATGAGACCATATTGATTGTATATTTGATATACCTATATAATCTGTTACCGGTTTATCATGTATTACATATGCAACATAAACTTGATAACTTCCATTTTCAAGGAAACCACCTTGATCAGCTTTTTCTAATACTATACAAGGATTATCTACTAGTGGAGCTAATCTAATTTGTTCACAATCTAGTCTTAACGGTGTAGCGTTTATATATTCTATACAAGTTGAACCTGCTGGAGTATTAGGATCAATAATCTTTTCATAAGGAATATTATCTATATTTAATGTACGTGAAGGATTTAAACCATCATCCCAATATACTTGCCATGTACAATCAAAATTTTCTTTTGCTGCTCCTATAATAAGATTGTCTTGATTAAAGTTAAGGCATTGATCATTGACTAATGTTGTATATTCACATTTGCTGTCATCAAATAATCCTATTTCACTAAGCGTATCATTTGTAGAATATATAACCCAGGTATCACCATATAAATGAATTCCTCCAATAATTGTATATGGAATTTCAGCACATCTTAAATTAGCAGGTTCATTACCCACTACACCAAGATCACCGTCTACAGAATTATTTATAAGATTTCTAGCATGATACCAACTCTGCTTATCAAAATAAGATGAGTCAGTATCTTTAACCATCCCTTTAACAAATACATTAGTATTTATTAGATCATTGGATTTCGGTTGCTGTTTACCTTTTTGTTGCTTCTTGGCCATTTTTAACTTCTTCTATTTGTAGCAAAACTTGAAAACATATCATAATACTTATTGTACTGTGCTTTTCTATTAACTTCCCATATTTTTCTATACTCTTCAAAATCCGGTGTATTAACAAAACTTAAAGCATTATTTCTAGCAGCTCTTAATCTTTGTTCAATCATTGATGATTGATTAGAAACATTCTCACCTGCAAAAATCATATTTTCTAATATTCTAGATTTTAATGCATACTCATAATATTCATTACAATAAGGATGATCTAGAGTTAAAAGATTTCCTCCTTCATCTTCTAATGTTGCTTGATAGTTTAAGAATATTTTTCCTGATTTAAAATTTGTTAAAATAAAACCGTCTTTAAGTTCTGCGTAATCAACTGCAGTTACTCCTAAGTTAGGACACTCTGTAGTACAATATGCAGATGATAAACTTGTAATTCTTAATGGTATAAATGTGCTAAATTCTCTATATGTAGATGGCCCAACTCTTTGAACTATCATATAATCTTTTGATTTATCTTCTGGGCAAGGTTGTACAATACATACATCTTTACATGTTTTCCCATCTGTACAAGGAGCAGTATATCCAGGTTCAGGTGTCCAAGTAAGATCTTGTGTTTCTGTAGTAGTTCCTGAAGGCATGGTTGTATTTACTCTATACTTACCACATATTGCAGCAAAATTTAATGTTTTAAAATCTGATGGTAATTGACCTTTGCTGTTTTCAATATCTATTATTGCACTATTTGTTCTATTAATTTTTAAACCTAAATCATAATTAACTCTAATTGCTACTTTAATTAATTGTTGAGGTTCAATCATACCTTCAAGATCATAAGTTGAAAAGTCAACTCTAACTGATTCTAAAAGTTCATCAAATGTTCTATATTTATGTGATACGCTCATTATCTATTTGCATTTAATTTGTTATCTCCATCCTCCGTTGGAATTTTAATAGTGTTAATTGCTGTATTAAATATCTGACCTTCTATTTCTGAAAATAAAAATTCAGGTATATACAAGTTTTGTAAGTATCTAGGTACGCAATCATCATCTGTATCACATGTCCATTTTGAAATGTCTTCTTCAAATACACCTTCTAATTTAACTGCATCCCATTTAACATTTGGAAGATAGATGTAGCCGTCTAAGAACCAGTAGTATTTTGTATTATTATATTTAAATGTTGTTGTCTTTGACATAGATGTATAAGTTCCAGGTTGTGTTGGTTGTACTTCTATACCTCCGTCTATAGAACTAACTGTTCTAATTAGAGGTCCCCAATAACCTTGCATGAATGTTGGTAATCTATGTTTACTTCTTTTGATTATACATCCACTTGATAAACCTACACAACTTGCCTCAACTCTATCTACTTCAATTAACTCAACATACTTCAGTTCTTGCCAAACGCTATTAAACTTCATTAGTTTGTTAGCATTATCTTGTCTACGCATAAACAACTGAGCATATTTTTTAATCAAACTATAAATATATCTGTCTGTCATGAAAGCATCTTCAGATTTTGCTTTTATTTGACCACGTATTCTAGATATTGCTTCACCTATTGTTGTCATAATTACTTATCTTTTTTATACATATCAGCAACTCTAAATTTATTAGGTACAGAAATATACGTTCTCCATTTTGTTGGATATACAGATGCTACAGATCTTTTAAACTGACGTATGGCATTAAATTGCCATAACTCTCTTGTTTTGAACTTATATCTAGGAGAGTAGTTAGTATAAAATATTTTTCCAATGTAGCCATCTGTGTCCCAATTTTTATTCTGTATTACCTTACCGTATTGCTTTGATAATGCATAATTCATATTTACTTTTTTGCTGGGAGGACATGATCCAATAAATAGATAGCCTAATGACTCTGGTAATTCTATACCGTTTCTATTATCAATCACACCTTCCCAAACTTTACCGTTGAATGATTTTATAACTTTTTTTAATTTATCATTACTTACTGAAGAATACATTGGATATTTTTCTTTGAACTTTTCTAATGTATCTACATTTAATAAACTTAAAACCTTCTCCCTATATCTAGGTTTATTTAAATCCGGTTTCTTAAAATTACTAATCATATCTCTTACTATATAATTTACAAAAAAATAGGGATAAATAAAAGTTATTCAGGAGAATATGTTAATTCACATATTTCTCCTTTTGTTGGACTATGAATAGATAACACACCAGATCTTCTAGATCCAACAAATTTATTATGATAATGGTAGTAATCTGTACGGGATAAACTAGGTAATATCTTTAACATAAATCCAGTATTTTCATGTTCAGTTATATACTCAATCTTCTTCTTATGGTGATAATGTCCTGTATATAATGTTCTATATAATGTCTTACCCCATTCTCTAGGATATTCCATAGAATATAATAATAAAGAATTTTTAGTATTAACATCACCATGTTCAAAAGCAAAGAAGTTATCTTCATATACATAAACTTTTCTCTCAAGATATACAACATCCCAATGTATAGTTGGGTTATCAAAACATTTAGATAGTGCATGAGCTAAATGAAATGAAGATAGTCTATCATGATTACCAGGGATATAAACTACTTGTAATTCATCACAAAACTGTTTGATATAGTTAATACTCCATTGTATAGCATTAAATGCCTGCATATAAGCCTCTGTAGCAGTCTTACAGTTATCTAATGGTGTTCCACTAGTAGTGGTCCCATTCCATGTGTCCATGTTGATTAGATCTCCCCCTACTACATAGAATATTTTTTCTAAATGATGAGCACTTGTGGCTCTTTCAACTAAATCAATAATTGTTTCTTCAAAACATTTATCAATAGTTTCATTTCCTTCTTTACCAAAATGTATGTCTTGTAATGACAAAACTCCAGCTGTTTTTGTTTTACCTGGAGTTTTAATTCTTTTTACTTCTTTATATTTTTTTGGCTTAAACCCTTTTAATAATTCAGCAACATTATCTACTTCATTATCTTTTAGTCTTGTAACCATTGCAGATACCCTCCAATGATCTCCCATTTGTTTATTCCAATAACTTGAAAGTTTCCACTGAGTTGTGTCAATATTTAATATATCAATTATTTCTTCAGGTGATTTAGGTTCAGAAGAACTTATAGTTTCCATTTTTGCTTCACCTTTTTCTAGATTATACTCATATGAGGTTGATGAGTTCTCTAATAATTCTTTAGACTTGACGTAATCTTTCAATTTATCATAGTCATCTATTGTGATGTTTAATTTCTCTGCACAATAATCAGAGGTTTTTTTCCACTTAAATGATGCTTTAATTTTTTCTAATAGTGAGTCCATATAAATTTTTTTAGTTAAACTGTTGCAAATATATAAAAAAAATATTAACAGATATAAAAAAAGAGGCCCGGTGTTAACGCCAGGCCTCAGACAATTAAGTTTAGGAAAACCAATATAAAACCCTCACTTTCTTGTTTTTTTTATTTATATCACAGTGCTTCCAGTAACTATTACTGATGAACAACTACCATTGATAACTCTGAATTGATATATTGTATTTGCAACTAATCCTGTTACTTCATGAGATGTAGTTGATGTATTTAAATTACTTGCAGCTGTTGTCCAACCTCCAGATTGTGGAAGTTTATATTCAACATCTACCGTTGCATTAGCAGGAACTCCTGACCACTCAACAATTATTGTAGTAGCTGTAATTGTTCCTAATGATACTAATTGTGGTGCAGAATCTACACAAGGAGCATTAGTCATAAATAAAACCATTCTTTGTAAAATTCTATCTAATCTTTCTCCATTAGCTACCTGTAATATTGTATTACCTAATGAAGCTTCAAAAGTATCTGCACAATAAGAAACACATGCAGCACACATTATTTCTTCACATTGTTCAGCACCTTTTTCTCTACAATCATTATATACACATGGCATAGTTTGTGACGTATCAGCACATCCGCATGCTAGATTGTTACATTCTGTTTGAGTATTATTATTACAATTATTACAAGCCATTTTTTTATTTTTTTATTTATTCAGAACAACTGCTTTTTACATCAGTCCAATAAGGTGTAGTTCTTTGGTATCTTGCTATTGGTCCACCAGGACATAATGCATAATATCTATTATTTAGTAATTCTGTATTACTTGTTGCAGTATATGCATCAGTATATGCTCTAACAGTTGTATCAAACTGTACACCTGTAGTATTCCAAATATCTGTACAATTACTTGATGTTGCTGCTGCAGCTAATGCTGTTGTACAACTATCTCCGTTTGCATAAAATGATCTAATGCCACCCATTCTTTGCATTTGTACAGTTGAACAACAGTTATCTTGAATGTCTTTTGTTGCCGCCCTTAAATCTTCTACAGCTAACCACATGTTATATAAAGCATCCCCAGCTGTAACAGGAGATGTTTTTAAAGGTGATGAAAAACCAGCTGTGCTTACAGGTTGTCCTAAATCTGCTGGCTGATTATTTACACCAACTGTTAAATTAGCTGGAGTACCTGTTGTGTTTCTTAAAGTTACAAATTGTGAATCTAATGCTTGTACAACAGTTGCAATAGGAGTAAGTTGTCCTTTTGGTACAACACCACTAGAGTATATCATTGGATTCATTTCTCCAGTTGGCTGTGTTTCTAAATTTGCTACTTTAGCTGATAATGTAGTAGTTATTGCTTGTGTTGTTGAACCAGAAGTTTGTAAATCACAAAGTTCTTGTGCAACTTCAGATAACCATCTTTGTAAAGATTGTCCATTATTAAATCCAGTATGTTCTTCAAAACAAGCAGGCATTCCTGTAACAGCACAAGCCATTACATCAGCACAATCCATATGTTTTCCGTGGTCACCTGTTCCTGTACCTGTACCTTGTCCTCCTTGATTAATAACTATATTATCAATCATTAACTGAATTAACTCTTCTAGAGTAGTTGCTGTATTTCCTGTTAATTCTGACTGATTAATATTAGCAATATTAAACTCAGTATTTCCTGATCCAATTAATGTTTCTAAAAGAGAAAGTTGTGTACATAATGCAGCTACAACATCACTTATTGTATCACCTTGACATACGTTTACACAGTCTAAATCTGGACCTTGCCAAATTACACAATTAGATGAAATAGGATCACAGTTCTGCGGATTATTTGAATTAGTTGGTATCATATCTTTATTCTACATTAATAATATACAAATTATTTATCATTTTAACAATCAATTTGCTTAAATTGTTGGCATTACAAAAATTGCTCCTATCTGTGCACAATCAGTTGCTTGTTCTATCTGAATGTAATATGACTCTCCAGCTGTTGTGTTTGGTACTGCTAGAGTATCACAACTAGTACAAGTTATCAATTGTGTTCCTGAACTATCAAATATTGTAATAGTATAAGCATTACTTAAGTTAAGATTACTAACTTCAAATGATGTTGAGCTAGTTGCATAAATTTGATAATTAGTTGAACTTGTAGTTGACGTATTAATGTTCAAGAAATTATTTACACCAGTTACATCTCCAAATTGTGACAGACTAGTTGGTAACCAAATAGGAGTACCTTCATCATGACATTTAGCTAATAAAGGATCTAGTTGTTGATAAGATGTATGTGTACAACCATAAAGTAAATCAGTAACTACAATCTTATAAAAACCAGGCCATAGTGCAGTTGGATTAACTGCTACATTACCATTATATCCTGCCCAGTAAACGTCCATATTATAAGTACCAGATCCTCCTATTCCTGTTGCCAGTATTTGTCCATTGTTTACATTTATATTAGATCCACTCCAGTTTGTTGATCCTGCTGGTATAGTTGGTTGATATAATGTAACAACACCCATAAAATTACTACAGTATATACAACTTCCATCATCAGTAGCAGCATTAGGCTCATAGTTATCAGCAGCAGGATCAGTACATCCTATTGTACAGCAAGTTGTATCACATGCTGCTTGAGTTGCATGTGTACCTGTAGGACTTTGTACACAACCACATCCTGTAGATTCACAAAGAACAGGTTGTAAAGTAACTACTAAATCATAATTAGCACTATATGCTTGTACAGCAGCTTTTAATACAGTAAAGCTTACATTATCAGGATGAGAAGCACTAATAGCTCCATTAACAAAACTAACCATGTCAGCCCATGTGTTATTTTGAAGGATATAATAACTGTACAGATTAAATCCTCCATCTCTTAAATCACGGAAATCAATTCTAGTAAAAGATGTTTTATATGCGTTTGTTGCACTATTTTGACATTGTACACCAGGTGCTACTGCTCCAGCTGTAGAAGTTTGTTGATACCACCAAGGCCATTCTGCTCCAAGAGGAATAATATTATAACTAGAAGTAACATAATCATCTAGTGCAAGCTCATAGCCTGTATAAAATCCTTGCCCATTTGTATTACCAGCATTTATTCCTGCAACATTAAAATACGTAGCTGTATTACTAGCATTGTAAGTATTTAATGTTATACCTGGTGTTACTAATGATTCATCATAACTGGTTCCTGGATTACATTCCCATAGTTGTGAACCTGAACCTAGTCCTACATTTTGATAACTAGTATTTGTACATTGTACATATAAAATACCATTTACTAAAATAACTTGTTCTATTATTATTGTATAATCTCCATCTGGAATACCTGTTGTATTTGTATTATCAAATGTGTATGATGCAGTTGGAGAAGCTATTTGAGGTGTAGAGCCTACTAGTGCGCCTGTTAAAGTATTATAAACATGCACCATGATTCCTCCTTCTTGTTGAGTGGTAGGATTGATATACCAGTTAAAACCAAAACCAGTAGCAAAATCAACTGTTATTGTACCATCTGCAGCACCGCTTGATGTAGGATTTGTAGTTGTAATAGTGTGATTTATAGGATCTCCAGCAAAAAAGTTTGGACTTAAAATAGGATTAGTGCAGTCCATACAGCTACCATCGTCAATAGCTACAGTTGAACTATAAGAAAAACTTGTAGGGTCTGTACAACCAGCTGAAAAAAGTTGACAACAACTAGTAATACATGAAGGATAATCTATATAAGTTCCACTATTATCTTGTATACAATCACAAGTTCCATCCTGAATACATCCACAAGCTCTTATATTAGCGTCTAATAACCATACACCTGGTTGTGATGTAGTAAGTTGAACTAATACTTGTTGGAAATTCATTCCTGTAAGTGATGGATAAGTCACACCATCATAACCATGATCGTTGCTCATATGAGCTAATATTGTATTCCAACTATTAGCCATACCATTAGTTGTTCCTGGTAATTCATATTCTACTACACCATTTTTAATAAATACAATACCTGGAGATGCAGCTGAATCTAATACATATGTATTTATATTTGTAGTTGGGTCCATACATGCTCCAGGAGCATTTAAAATATTCCAGTAAAACAGAGACGGATCTGTCAGTGTTGGATAAGTTTGTGTAAACTCATTTGCAATAAGAACATTAACACCAGTTCCCCAAGGTATTGTAGCTCCTGGATTACCTTCTACTTTGTTGCTACAATTATTAATAAGCATGCCTGGTACACATAGAAAATTACCATTGCTTTGATTTACATTACAACAACTTTCTGCAGCATTTAAACAATCATTTTCAGTTGGATATATTCCTGTTCCATCAAGCATCTCAGTACAATTACAATCAACAGTTGTAGTTTCTGAACATGTACATAATGATGCAGGTCTAGAACCATAAAGAGTCCACTCATAAATACAACAACACTGAGGGAAAATTAAATTAGTTCCAGGAGCATCGTTTTCACTTGCACAACTTCCTTGTGAATATTGAAATATTGCCATTACTTCTGAATATAACAATCCAGTAAATGTTGTTATAGTTGCTCCACTTGGATCCATCCATGTTTGACCATCTGCTATTGTTGTATTTAATAAATCTGTAAAACTACTCCATGATCCTTGATGAGTATAAAGTGAATCATAATTTCCATTAGGTAAAAACTGTGTCCATGAAGATGGCCAACAATCTGGTAATAGTGGAGACTGTGAAATACATCCACATTCATTTGGGTTACACTCTGTTTGTGGTACAGTATCAGCATTACTCCAACCCCAACCTACTCTTATACTTGAAACAATATTTAATGGAGCACCATTATTTGCAACAGTATCAAAACATGAATTAGAAACAGGTGCTAAATATGTTGTTGAAAATCTTAATGATATAATTGGTATAGTGTCTAAATTATTAGCTGGATCTGAAATATAATTTAAAAAGTCTAATTGTGATGTGTTAAAGTCTGTATTATTAAACGTTCCAACATAAGTCATGTTTTGACAGTTTATATCTTGTTGAGCACCTCCTGGTACAGTTGTTTCTACACAACTCCAGTTGTATGTACAACTGCCATCATCACATGTAGCAGCAGCATCATAATTATTAGCATTTGGATCCATACATCCGTCTACACAAGCTGTACAACAACTATCCCAACCTACAACATTTTGGTATGCTGCAGAAGTTGGTGGTTCACAATTACAATCAGCAGTAGCTGTTGGATCATAATTTACTGCTGAATCACTTGTACATCCTGAATATAAACAACTTCCATCATCTGTATTAGCAGCTGCATCATAGTTGCATGCCGTGGCATCTGTACAACCAAATATTATTTGAGTATCTTGATCTAAATAAAAGACCATAGTTTCTAAACAAGGATTTGTAGAACTGTCAGATACCATTAAAGTATATACCCCACCACACAAGCTTGATATATTTTGTGTATTAGCTGTAAAACCACTTGGTCCTGTCCAAGAATAAGTATAAGGAGCAATACCACCATTAACTGTTACATTAATAGCACCATCATTTTGACATACGCCACCAATGTCTGTTGCATTTGTTCTACTTACCTCTGTTATATTAAATTGTGCACAGTAAGTACATGTACCATCATCTATACTTGCACCAGGATCAAAATTATCTGCAGCTGGATCTGTACAACCTTCTTTTTCATTACCAGAAGATTGTGGTTCTTTTTCAGGATCACAAGCTTGAAAAGGTGTTGCAGGACATGATGTAAGACAATTGTCTGTAACTGTCATTGAAACTTTTTGTGATCTACATCCACCAGTTGTTGTAAGACATGTACACAAATCTAATACATGATGTCTATTTGCAGGATCTGATGCATTTTCTACACACCATCTAAACAATCCATTTTCATCTGTATAACCTACTATACCTCCCCTTATGACTATTGGATGGTTTTCTACTGGATCACCGTTTTGATTTTTAATAACAAATAAAAAACATTCTGAATCATTACAAGTTGATAACTCAGTAAATTCATCTAAGTCTTGTTGGAATGTGCTAGCAGTAAAATATTCTGTAGCAGGCTCAACTCCCCAACCATGTTGATCAAGAGCTCCATAACCTTGAGCAAAGTAAGGATTTGATGTACCAATAGGACTCAGTGATCCTACAGAACAATAAGGTATTGTATTAAAAGTTCCATCTTGTGGAGTTTTATCACCACTAGATATTCCACCTAAACTGTGAAGTACAAAAGGTCGTACAGAATCAGTACTACCTGCTATAGGCTTGGAAGGGTATAAGAAAAAGTCTGATTGTCTTCCTGTTTGTGCAGCCATCCAAGTATTTCTTTGGGAAATAAATTCTGTATGATCAGCTGCCCAACATGGAGTTACTGTTCCAGTTCCGTCTGTTGCAGTATTCCAATTAATAGCTGGACCATTATCATGATATGGTTGTTGCAACACTTGTGATGTTGATTCATCAGCAAAGCATATAACTAATAAATTTTTATTTGTAGCAGGAGGTGGAGGTCCTATTGTAACTGTAGAAGAAAATGCTGCACCTGAGTTATTAGTTGTAGAACTATTAGCTACAGTTGCTCCTGCAATACCACCGTTGTACATCTCAACATTATTTCCTTGTGCCCAGGTTAATATCTGCCAAAATTTATTATTAGCATTTACAGTTACAGGAAAAGCTGAATCAGATGCACTTCCACAAGCATTTGATCCAAAATTTCTTGCTGGATTTGGATCTACATCTACAGCTGTTCCAGTTGTGCATGCGCTTCCATTAGCCATTGTTGTACCAGCACCACCACAACTACCAGAATTTTGAAAAACTCCAGTCATTGCTGAAGTAGCCCAATCAAGCCATCTCTCACCAAATACTGTTGTGTGATATTCATTTATACCAGTTGCTTCTCCACCTGTACAAGAACCTTCAACAGCATCAGTATTACCAGATCTAACTATCTCTACCCATTCTGATGCAGCGGCATATGCAGCTTGAACTGCAGGTAACCCTAATGATGTAGCATCATAATAAAAATATATATCTACATCTCCCTGTGTATTTCCACAATATTCATCAACCCAAGATGGTCTATTTGGATCGTCTTGAGCACCACCTGTTGGTGGAGTGTAGGTTGTCTTTACAATTTCTATGTTATCATATTGTGATACTTTGTTATCTTGGTAATCACAAAGATATTTATCCTTTATACTTGAAGGAAGGTTAGATCCACAACATGAACCAATACCGTATCTGTCATACTTATACTTTCTGTATATCTCATCAGCAAAACCTCGTTCAGTAGTGATCTTTTGTATAATGTTGTCTTTCTTAGGTTCCATCTTTATTTTTTAACTAATCCTGCAGCAAGTGCAGCTTCATATGCTGATTTACACGTTTTGCATACAATTTTCTTATCACTTGCGGTTGTTTGTTGACATCCGCATCCTATTTGTCTTTTACAATGTGAACAAGTTTGTGCCATAATTTTATAGTTTATTGGTTATTGGTTTAACATGTAGGGCAAGTAATTTTACTTAATAATTTTTTAGCAAAGTTAAACAATTCTAATCCAGCATTTGGGTTTGCTGCATATTCAACTTTTGCTACTGCTGCATCAATATACATTCTAATGTCATTAAGATCACTTAATAATCTTTTTCTTTCTGAAGTTGGTACGCATGGAGCAAGGTCTAATTGGCATAATTTATCATAATATTGCTTCATTAAATTGGTAACCCTTAAGTGATTGTATTCTACATAGGCTTTATCATGAGGACTAACTTGATACCTGATTATATACAAACCATCAGGAATCATAACACGTGAGCTATTACAATTTGTTGTTTGCACATTTAATGCACAAGCATTTATTGTAAGATCAAAATTTTCAGTAACTTTAATTAACGCTGGTTGATTAAATCCTGGAACTGTTATTAGCAATTCTGGGCAGCTTATTTTTAAATTTTTTGCATATGTGCTTGTATCTTTAACACTAAATACTTCTGTGTTTGATACAGGTAAAACTTCTAAGCTTAGTATATGTTTGGCAGCCATAGTATTATTTTAGTCCTTATTATAATATAGTATCTATTAATAATATACAAAATATATTAATAAAAAGGAAAAAAAAAGAGTGAGAATTTACCCTCACTCTTTCTTTAGTATATAAACTAATTAACTACTATACGTAATCAGTAACAGTTAATCCAGACTTGTTAGCTAATGAATTCCATAAGAAGTCCATTTTTGCTAATTCAGGATTTGTTACAGCCTCACCTTTTTCATTAGTAGTTGTACAAGGTACATAGAACTTATACATGTATTGATCATTATCAAATACTCCAGTTGGATTGTTAAATCTAGGAACTGAGTGTTGTAAGTAATAACAAGCATAGAATGCTGTTCTATCTACTGCACCAGTACCACAACCAAGTAATGCATCTCCATGCTGAATGTCTCTCATTCTAGCAGAATCTTTATTACCTTGATTCCAACCACCATCTTGTCTGTATCTACCTTCAAGAATGATTTCTTCAATAACAGTTTCACCTGTAGTTTCAGATTTAGTAGTAACTGCAATTGCAGCATTTTTACCAAAAGCAGTAACAGCTTGACCACCTCCATCTGTAGCAGTCATACATGTACTAGTACAAGGATCACCAGCATCATCAACTGGAGAAACAATTACTTTTAACGGAGCAGTTCCGTACCAGTCTCTAGTGTCATAAGAACAGTTATCAAAGAAAGTTGCAGTATAATCAACAGTTAATACTAACTTTTTATTAGTACCACCAGATGCTGCAGCAGTTGCAGTAATGAATGGATTTAATAAAGGATCTTCATTGATTCTAGTTACCCATGCAGCTACAACATCAGCTCCAGGAACATCAGTACCACTTGCACAGCACTCTCTGTAGTCTAAAGTAACATAAGAAAATCTGTTTAAGTAACGTAATACCGCATCACCTTTAAGATCAATTCTTAATTGATTTTGATCAACTGTAGAACCATCACATTTGAAACATCCATCAGGAATTACAATTTCAATAGTTTGAGCAGCACCAACTACACAATCTTGTTTCCAAAGAGAGTTAACATAAGCTGGTTTGATCATTTTTGTTTTAATTGACTCAGCATAACCTCCTCTTGCAGGGTTATTACCAAGTGTGTCTGTTTGATTGTAGTTACCAAATACTAATAGGTACTCAGATGGTACTTGAGAATCATTTGCAGTAGGAAAAACTACTGTTTGATAATCTGCAGCATCTACTAGACCTAACTCGCCTTTTGCTAAATCTTTGGTAGCTACATCTTTTGTTGCTTCTGTGGTGCTAATTACAGCAGCCTTAACATAAGCATGATTAAAATACGCCATTTTTATAGTGCCTCCTTATGTATTCAGAGGGCTTTTTTTAATTACAAAAAGAATGGGTTTGTTAAATCCAAGATAAAAGTACCCAAACCTGAACTCTTATCCCTTCTATATTAATATACTACTTTTTTTTCTTTTTAGTAGTTTTTTTCTTTTTTTTCTTCTTAGGAGGTCTTCCAACCTTTGATCCGTATGTACCTTTTCCGTATGGCATAGTTTCTAATTTTTAAGTTATTAATTATTTTTCTCTGCTTGTTGTGGCCCTCTTATATAATTATTAGCATCATTTATATCTCCTGCTATAATTGCACAAGCTTCATCTATTATTACTTCAACAATATCATCTTTGAATTCAGATTCAATGTCTGCTGCTGAAATATTATTAGTATATGGGTCAGAACATCCTTCTATTTCAATATTTCTAGGTTTTCTATAAAAGGTAATTCTAGGATTAACAACATCAAATTCTCTTTTATAAATCCTTATTGTATTATTTGCTAACGTACAAAAAGTTTCACCCCATTCAAAATCAGGTCTTTTTAAAGGATCTCTCATGATCAAATCTACATTTGCTTCTTCAGCTAAGTAGACAGTCATTGATCTAGGATCTTTTTTGCAACATTCTGTTGTTGCATCTGTATCAACCCTTTTATACTCCATGTAATTGTTTGGAAAATTTGTTCCCAAAAAATACTCATTTTGCATTGAACCTGTAATTGGTTGTGTTGTTAATAATATCTGTAAGTCATCAATACGTCTTTTAGTTTGTTCATCAGACGTTCTTGTTGGATTAGAACCATGAAGTTGTCTTCTACACCACTCAATTTGTGCTTTATTAAAAGATTCAACAATTTGCCAACACTCTATGTTATCATAGTCATTGCTGGCAAGCTTGTTTAGTCTTTGTCTAAATTTTATTTGTAGTGTAGTATTATTCATTGTTAATTATTTAACATTGATTCAACTTCTGCTTTAATTCCCATTAACATTTCATCATTTGCTGGATTCTTAAGATACTCAGCAACACCTTCTCTTGTTGTAGCAATTTTACTACTTGACTTCTTCTCATAGATATATCCATCAGATTTAGTTGTTAGCATGTTAAATGCTAAAGCATCTTTAATCATTGAGTGTACATGTAAATCCTCAGAGCTAAGTTTAGAAGCATCTATAAAATTCTTTGAAGCTTTTGATACATCTGATTCTCTTCCCTCACCATTTATATAACCATCAGCATCTTCATATAATACATCAAGCGGTGTACTATGAGTATACTGTGCACTATTAAAAGTTAGTATTTTAACAACATGCATAAGTCTAGTTTTATCTTCATCATAGAGATCACTTAATATACCAAGAGCTTTATTTCTAATTTTAGCATTTTTAGTTCTTGTACCTGCAGTTTCAATAACTTTATCTAAGTAAAACTTATATTTACCAGTAGTTTTAGCAGCAGCTAAACTATCAGCAACTAAAGAAAAACCACCAGCTTCAATAGCTAATAGTTTAATTCTATCATATGCATCAACTTTTGGGTCAAGATATACAGGATCATTTCCTACTTTTATAACTATCTTATTCCAAAATGCATCATTATCAGGTCTAACTACTTGAACTTTACTCCAAAAGTCTTTATCATCAATATCAATAACATTAGATGCTAATTCTTTTTCAAGTTCTATAACGTTTTCTCTAATTTGTCTTACCTTAGCTTTCTTTTGATCAGCAGGTAATGACTTTATTTCAGGAGCAAACTCATTTAATCCTGTTATATATCTTTTAATTCCATTTCTTTCTAAACATGCAATACTTTCACTATGATAAGCTCCTTCATGTAGTGACATGTTATATTTTTCTAATCCCATATTATCATTTGAAGGATTAAAATATGCACGGATAGCAATTGCACTATCTTTTACAGCATCAGTTTTTTCTAAAATTGTTATGTTTTCCATTTTTAAATTTTTATTGGTTATTACAGTTTTGGTTTAAAAAGAAAGTGGGAGGAGCACTAGGCTCCCCCTTCTTTCATATTGTTAATTAAGATTAGAATGATCCTCCAGTAACTGGGTTTCTCATAACTATCTTAAGTACCTTAGTTGGGTCCTTAACCCATACAGCCGGCATGGTTTGAGTCATCATTACACGATAACCATTGAAGTGTCCTGAAGAAGCAAATCCTTGTGATCTTCCCATGTAGTCCATAGTACCATTTTGGTAGAACCACTTAAGAGCATTATCCCAAGAAAGTTTCAATAAGTAAATGTTGTCATTTCCTTCATCAGTTACATCAAAGATGATGAAGCTGTAAGAAGATAATGGACGACCATCTACTAATGGATTCTCAATGTCATTAGTATGTAAGTTATCAAATGCTGGGTTCAATACAAACTTAACGTTTGCTAAGAACGGTATAACAAAACTTGTGTAAGCAAATCCGTAACCTAAGTCCATTCCCTTTCCAGTGATTGCACCAATGTTATCAAGATTTGTTACCATTCCGTTATTACCAGAAACGCCATTTACTTCAGCGCTAATAGCTGCATTTACTAACTGCATACCTCCAATTCCAGTTTGAACAATTAATTGTCTCTTTGGATCTGGACCATCAAATTCAACTTTTCCAGCGTAGAAGTTGTAAAGTTCATTCTTGAACATATCTAAGCTAAATGCTGACTTGTTGTATACACGTTTGAAAGAGTTATCTAATTGCTTCCATAAACCAACTGATAATCTAATATCATCCGGTCCATCTTGCTTAACTCTACCACCATGACCCCACATTAAGTAACACTCAATGTCATTAGCAATTTTAGTAAGGTGTGCTGCTTCAAGAGACGTTAAGAACGTTCTAGAAAGAGAACCATTATCAAATGCTTTTTTAACATAGTCTTTACCCATTGCACCAGCAATAGACTCAATAGAATCTAAAGAAGGATCAATGTTCTTGTCAAAGTTTCTCCAAATCTCAGTTACAGGTACAGTACCATCAGCATTCATTCCACCTTTGATCATAAGATCAGCACGTGATGAAACTGAATAGTGTACGTGTGCTTCAGCTCCTCCAACAAAGTTGTAGAATTCTCTGAACCCTGCTCCAGTTGAAATATCAGAGAATCTTTCTCCATATTCACCTCTTGCAGAACCTTTTCTGAAGAACTTAGTTCCAGCAGCAAGATATTTAACATCAATTCCTGTGCCAGAAGCGTTATTTACTAAAGTACAAGTATAAACCCATCCATCTCCTACAGGAACGATGTCATCTGCAGTAATGTAGAATTCAAGACCATTGTACTTGTCATAGGTAATGATGTCTCCATGACCAAATTCTCTTTTAGATAATCTGATCTTGAAAGGTGTACCATCAGCACCTGCTCCATTTGCAGTCTCTGCCAAGTTCCCTAGGGACATTGGTAAAGATTCTGAAATTGGAGTCTGCCATTTGTACTCTCCTCTTGCATTGTCAACCATAATTGTGTTCTTACCACCAAACGATGCCATCTGATACAAAGGCATTTCTACCTTTTGCGTCATTGCCCACAGTTCCACTGGACCCATGTCCATTGGCTCTGCGTCACCAAGCATTTGTGTTAAGTGATATGAATCAATATGTGAACTAGCCGAGTATGAGGTGTCTCTTAAAAAGAGACCGTTGTTTAAAACCGGTGTTGCCATTTTTTCACTTTTTTTAATTAATAATTATTGTTATAGTTTCAGTTTTTAAAATCTTTTAAATATATTAGGATTTCTTGGTAGAGTTCTTTTTCTTGAAGCTTTTGTTTCAGCTACTCCTCCTGTACTTGCAGTTTTAGTTGACTGTGCAGTTTTTAATTTTCTAACTGTTTGTTCAACTGCTTTGTTAGTACCTTTTGTCATCAATTGTGATTTGTATCCTTTTGGATCAGCTAATAACCATAGTGCCTCAGTAACAAGGTTATAGTTTGGTTCAACAAATTGATACTTTTCTAACAAGTGTCCTAATAAGTTTGTATTTTGACCATTAATAGATGGGTATGAAGGATTAACAAGTCCATTATATAATAGAGATTGTGTTTTCTTATTTACCTTCATGTCTCCTACTTTACCATCTTTTAGCGTATGATACACATTAGCCATATAATTTTCTGATGCTTTTTGTTGTTGAGCTTTCATTTGTTCTTGTTGTTGTAATTTTCTTGCAACAACTTGCTCTTGCATCTTATCTAATTTTGGTTTAAACTTAGATGCTTGCTTTTCAAGTTTACCTAAATCTTTCCAAATTTCTATTTCTTCTTGAATATCTTCTGGACTACCATATCCTGTAGCAGTTAAATATTCTCTTATAATGTGAGCTTGTCCATCTTCATCTGATAATGAAAGTGACCTTACTTCTTCTGTTTGTGCTAGTGCACCAAACAAACCTTTTAAATCTGTACCACCATCTGCTACATATTTTGCAGCTACTTGTAATTCTTGTGGTAAACTGTTAAAGAACTGCTTTGGAGTTTCTCTTCTAACTTTATTAGCTCTTTCACTCATGTTAGCTTGAATAAGTTCTTTCCAGTCTTTAGCAGAATAATCATCTAAGTCTTTATCATCATCAAACGGAATGATTTCTTCATTTTCAATCATTTTTTTGAAGACATCAGCCATATCATTAATTCTCTTTCTACCTTTTGCAGTAGATTTTTCATCTTCTGATTCAGCTAAATCTAAACCTTCATTAAGTATTTCATCTACTTCATCTTTTGAAACTGTTTCAGTTCCAGCTGTATCTCCTCCCTCAGCTGCTTTTGGTGTTTCTGTAACTTCTGGTGAATCAGCTGTAGTATTTTCAGTTGAAGAAGCATTAACCTCTTCTCCATCTTGTTTGCTCTCTTCTTCTGTTGGGTTGTTAATGCTACCATCATCTAAAAATGATAAATCTACATTATCTGGTTTTGAGAATACATTTGGTTTTTTAGTTTCCTTTTCAGGAGTAACAACAGATCCTGCCCCAGGAGCTCCATTAAAGATCTCATCTAGGTTAACATCTACTTCTTGAACTGTCGTTGTTTGTTGCATTTTATCTGACATATTATATTGGTTTTAGTTAAACTTCTTGGTTATTACATATATAATATACAAAAGTTTTTATTATTAAACCTTAAAAATTTTTAATTTAGGTAAAGTTTTTTGTAGTATATAGCTAAGTATATTATTTCTTCTTGTTCTTATTAGATTTTGACTCAGTTTTAACATCATATTTGTTTTTATTTTCTCTTGCAATAGCAAGATTTTTATCAGCAATTGATCTTTGAGTAGCTAATTTTTCTCTATCAATTGCTAACTTATCTTTGTCATATGATCTTTTTTCTGTTATTTGTTCTCTTTTGAGATTCATTTGCTCTCTATACTCATCTCTTTTACGGATGTCATCAAGCGCATCTATATAATCACTTTGTTTATTTTCATTAATATCTTGCATAGCTCCATAGCCTGCAGATCTAATTTCAGCAACAGTAATATCTTTCTGTCTCTCTTTTTCCTTCTCTTGAGATTCAAATTGTCTTTGAGCTTCAGCTTCTTTAGCAGCAGCTTCTTGTTGTTGTTGAGCCATTTGCTGTTGAGATTGCTGCTGTTGTTGCTGTTGTTGTTGAGATTTAGCTTCAGCATCTTTAAGTACATCTGAAACTTCAGCAATACTTGTTGCTTTAATAACATTACCAAGATCATAGATTGAAGCTCCTGTTGTATTATTAGTAAGAGCCATTTGTTTCAACTGTTCTAATATTTGTCTATGATTAGTCTTAGTAGTACAGAATACATTAAAATCTCTTAATAATAACTTAGTTCCATTTATCTGGAAATTAACTTTTTCTGCCTCTGTAGTTACATAACTCAATCTAATTGAAGGGTTTGTACTATGATAATATTGTGATAAATCTGTTCTCATCTGATGAACACGTGGCATTAGGTGATCAGAGTGTTGTGTAAAATACATCTCAGTCTGTGCATATGACTGATTCATTGCTTGTGTTACACCTGTTGCAGTTTGTTGTGCAATTGCGCCACCCATACGTTGTGGATTAATACCAATTGATTCAAAAGCTTGTGTCTTAAAGTGATTTGCTAATTGAATTCTTGACATTAATCTATTTGTTTGTTCTAAGTTTAATGTTTGGTAATGATTAAAGTTAGTAGCATTTTCTGTATTAGTAATAGAAGTATCTAACGGCATCATACCAAAGTCCTTCATTGCTACATATGCTTTTGCTAAATTATTCTTACCCCAATCTTCACCCATTGAATGCCGTGGTAATGCATTTTGATCAAACATAATTACAGTACCTAATTCATCTACTAGTATGTCTGCTATTTGATTGTTAACCATATTGTATCCAATTTGATATGGTTTCATAAGGTCTACTAGAGAAGTTGATCTTGTGTTTCTATCAGAGAACACTCTTCCTTCAACTGGGAGTTTACATCCATATAATGAATCATCACCTTTAAACTGATATTCTATTCTACCAGGCTTTTGTTGATTTATACCTAGATATATAGGAGATTCTTCATTTGTATCACTTCTCCATGATGATGGAGCATTAGGTCCAATTTTAATACCACCCCAAACTTCATTAATCCAAAAATAATCAACGTGTTCACCTTGAATTAAATTTTCTTTTGTTTTAGCTTTAAATAGTTTTGTATTATAAACAGGTTTATCAGTAATCTTATATCCTTCATCAATTATCTCTTGTGATAGATCACCGTCTGCTGTAATTCTAGTAAGGTGTCCTACTTTTCTCTGTGTTTTCCAATAACATGTTGTAACACGCATCATATTATAATCACCCCATTTTCCTATATCATCTCCTTCTTGTAGAATAGCTTGAACAATATCTCCACCATATGAGCTAGCATTGTAGTCATGATTACTCATAAGTTTTCTATAAGCTAATCCAGGTCTTTGTGTATTCCATTCATGTGATCTTGTAGCATCATAATATGAACCATCATTTTGATGTCCATTATCTAAATATATTGCATTTGCTGCAGGATATAATCTTTCTAAAGATTTAAGTTGATCTGCAGTCATTAAATATCCAAAGTTGTCTATAACATCAGCAACACTCATCATATCACATTTACCAACAAAGTTAGAATCAGATATATATCTTGAGTCAGGAGATTTTTGATAGAATGTTAAAGCAGGGTTCCATAACTCAACACTATAATCATCTTCCATCATTTTAAAATGCCAAAACTCTCTATCACAAATAAGCATATCTCTAAATGCTCTTTCTTCAAGTTCTTGCATTTTAAATCTTTCCTCATCAACATTTAACTGATGATGTGCCCATTCTTCTACCATACTTCTATAGTCTTTAGAGAAAAAGTCTTGTATTTCTGGTAATGATTTTAATGTTTCTGGTGCAGTAGCTTGTTGGAATTCTTCTGATTGTGGATCAGCACCTTGTTTTATCATGCTTAACATTAACTTACTTTTTGCATCAGATAGTAATGTTTCTTCAATCTGTAATCTTTTTTGCTCTAACATCTCATTGTAAGATGTATCATCAACAGCTCTAAATTGTACTTTAGAATATCTTTTAGAGAATTCCCCAACTAAAACATTTATTACATTTGGTATAATAGGATAAAATTTAAGTTCTAATGCAGTCTCATCTTCTTTAGTTAGAATATCAATTAATTGTGTATAATCATTATCTTCTTCAATGATGTAATCTGTTTTATCAATTATACCTTTTGCTAACTTATAATTTTTTAAAACTTTTCTTGCATTATCTCTAAGATAATCAAGACCTCTTTTTTCTAACCAATCAAGATTCCACGCAGCCCACTGATCATCCTTTTCTTTAGCAGGTAAAAATTGTAGTGGTTGAGTTAATGATGCAGCAACATGAGCCCCTTCTGCTTTAGCACCATTCTTTAATTGCATTGCGCTTAATACTTTCATATTCTAATTATTTTCATTATAGATAATATCATCTTCAGGAGTATATGTACTATACACATAAATGTACTGAATAGAATTGTATATTCCATCATTATCAATAGTAGTAGTTGTTACCCAATCATACATTATTTTAATCTTTTAAATGGACTTCTTCTTTTTTTCATAGTAGAGTTGATCTTTCCTCTACCTAAATTACTAAAAGGTCTCATATTCAATTTATACAAATTTTGTGAATTTTCCAAAGATTCTAGTGACTTATCTTTCTCTTTTCGTTTAACATACCCTCTATTTGCTTGTTGCATCTTAGCAAATGACACTAATGCAGCAAATGACACAAGTCTATCCACGTTTAAACCTGGATAATATTGAAGCATTTCTGTTATAAGCATTTTATCAGGAATTCTTTCTACACCAAATGTAACTTTTGTTACTTCACCATTATCATCCAATTGCTCATCAATTGATTCTCTAATGAATTCAATTGCATATGATATAAGATGACTTTTAAATAATGTTCCTGTATTTTTCCAACCATATTCTTGAAATACATTATTATTTGAACCAAGGTCTTTTAGAAAGACCATCTGTGATCTTGGAACTAAATATTTTTGTTTTCTTTTAGCAATCATATATTGAATAAATAATGATATATTATTTTCAACAATTGTCCATGCATTATACCATTCAATAATCTTTTCTAATTGTTCATGTGTTTTGTTAATGTCATCATATCTTCCACACCACGTAGCAACAATTTTATCCCCTTCAATAAATGTTTCTAAACCTTCAGGAGTTTCTTTTGTTACTTCTATTGGATTTTTATATACAATAATACTACAAAGTGAATCTGATGTTGTTGTTTTACCTTCTGACACAGGGTCAATAGAAGCATAGTAAGTTCCAAAACCAGGATCTTTAATTGGTCTTTCCCAAACTTGTAGTACACCCCCTTTATCTTCCCTCTTTTTTCTTACTGGAAATTCATCTATAGGTGTTCTATTAGATTTATTTGCTTTAATTCCCTTATCAGTTCTTTCTAATTCAATAAATTCATATGAGTATTCTTTACGTTCAATCCTTCTCATTTGTTTAGTTAGAAAACTTTGTGGGAATATTGAAGCTTTCCTGTATGCAAATGCTTCATTTATATTGATTGGTTTTTGAGATATACGTAATTGAAACTGTTCAGGATCTAATTCATCTTTCCATTGACTTCTTTCTTTCTCAATAGCAACTAGTGATTCTTCAATTTTTGAATTACCGTAATTATCTATATAAGGAGGCATAGACCATTGTTCTGGAATAAATAATCCAGCAATTCCTATTGTGCCTTTATCATCCATTAAATCTGTTTCAATTCCAAGTATACCGTTTGCTTCAGGATTTAGTATCATCTTTTTTAATGGTTCACACTGATCTAGATCACCCACAGATCCAGCTGCAATAAATTGACCTGTAGTCATCATACCAGAAGACATTGCAGGTCTAATATATTCATATGTTTGATCCATCTTAGGAGCAATACCCGCCTCTTCATGAAAGAAGTAGGTACATGGTCCACCTACACCTGTTGTTGCATTCTTTTCAAATGATGCACCTTGTATTTTTGATCTTAAACCTCTTTGAGTTTTTCTGTTGTTAATTCTAACTTCAATCTTTTGTTCCCAAAGAAGAACTTTATCTGGATTGTTAGGTCTATACCATGCTGTATGTTGATTAAGAAATGTTGCATATTCATCTAAAAATTTCCATGAACCCTTATCATTAATATAATCTTTTAGTGAAGCTCCAATCTTACATATTGATCCTTCCTCAAACCAGTATTGATTAACAATCTTTGCCATATGGAAATAAGAAGAAGCAATCTGTCTTTTTTTAAGTATTGCTACATGTTTATAGTTTATCTCAGCCATTAGCTCATATAAAGCCATATGGTACTGTGCATCTCTTATTTTTGCAAATCCGTATTTCTTTTCTTCTTTATCAAAGATTGGTAAGAAATTTAACCACATATAATAATCTCTAGTTATATACCAGCTTTTATTATCACTGTGATATATTACGCCTTCTCTACATTTGTTTTTTTGATCATTCCAGTATTTTATAAAATCTTTTGATCTAAAGGGTTTATCACAATAGACACCATCAGTATTAAACTTAACTGCTTGTTCATTAAATAATAAGGCGGTAGAATCAAAACCATATTCACCAGGCTCTTTAAATATTGAATCAATAAAAGATCTAAAATCCTCTATTGATTCAAATTCAGTCTCTGACCATTTACCATCCTTATATGTTGGAACTATTTTATACATCAATTACTTTAGCAACAATATCTTGTGAATTAAATAATAAACAGGTAACACCTTCAGATTCAATTGACATTGGAGTACCAAACTCACTTAATCTTACATTGTCTCCTTCTTTCATTGTTTTTACATCTTCACCTACTGACATTATTGTTGCTGTCATAGGTTCTTCTTGTGCTGAGTCAGGTATAAATATACCAGAATTACCGTATGTCTCTTTTTTTTCATGTAACTTGACTAACACCTTGTTACCTAATGGGATAATTTTTTGCATTTTTTTTTAGTTTTTAAAGTTATTACATTTGATCATAAGCCAAACCTTGTCCTCCACGTACTTGGCTTTTTTGTTCATCTTTCATATCATTATACGCACCCTTGAATGATTGTCTTATTTGATCAAACTTAGCTGCAGTATTTACTAATGATGTTAAATTACCATCTCTACCATGTTCAATAGATGTGGTTTCCATATATCTTGCAAGTCTATCTAACATAGACTTAATTCCTTTGTATGCTCTAAATGTAGGAGTTTGATATAAATCTTCACATCTACGTATTGCATTTATTATTATTTCATCTTCTGGAGATTCTTCTAATCCAATCTCCTCTATTATGATTTCTTCTTTTTCATGCTCAGGCATATTAAAGAAAGGATTCATATCTGGATCTGGACATGTCATATAGAATACATAAAGGTAAACACTCATGTGTGTGTCAGGATATTTATCCATTATGTTCTTTAAACTTTTTATTGTATAACAGTGTTCTGATGGAATTACTTTATCATTTTGTATGTCAAATAATTTTACTAGCATAATGGATTATCTTTTATCCACATTATTAAACTTCTTACTTCATCTTTAAGATATGGAAGGTTATACATTTTTATTTCTTTTATAATTGGATCTCCGTCAGAATTATATTTGTTAATTGGGTATCCATATTCATCATCTTTTTCTTTTTCAAATGATACATGTTGTATTGTAAGTTTACCAGCTTTTAATTTTGGATTATGCTTAAGTATAATGTACATATAAATACTTAATTGTAAATTATAATGATTTAAATTACAATCCTCAAGGTTATTTACAGGTTTAAACATTTTTGATGTTATACCTTCCCAGTTTGTAAAACCTTTCTCTTTTATCTCTTTATTAGTTTTATAATCAGTAATGTTTACTTTTCCATTAACTACTTCTACAAGATCTGCTTGTCCACAGATGCAAGCTGATTTTAGGAATGCAAAGTGTTCTGGGTAAACACCAGGCTCTAACTTTTGCACAGGAGCCATTTTAATACCTGTAGAATCAACTAAAGGTTTTATTATAGGTATCTCTACCCCTTCACGTTCTATTGTTTTAAAATCAAGCATATCAGACTCTCTCTGATTATGGTACCAATTACCTAACTTAATTGCTCTATCTGTTTCTTTTTCCCAAATTTTAATAACTTCTTTAGGTTTAAGTCCAAACCATTTTGAACGTTTATTTTTACAAGATTTTTTTGCAACAGCTTTTTTATCAAACTTAGGTTTAAACTTTGCAATAAAAGATGTAACACTTGTCCAATTTATATTATCCTTTTCTAAGTTTTCATCTAAACTTTGATACACATGTCCATCTTCTTTAAATATTACCGGCATCTTTTTTATTTTTACGTTGATTTTCTGTTAATTGGTTTTCGTCAGCTTCAGACATAATTGCATCCCAATGATGTAAAGGGCAGCCGCTTGATAAAGATCTTACTTTAAATGCTAAACTACAACCACAACTTGCACAACAAGGTTGTGTTTTAGGCATTGCACAATGATGTCCTTTTAAGTCAAACATTGCACATTTAGTGCATATACTATATCTATCATTTGCAATTTCTTCAACAAATTCATCTTTCCATATACTATTTTTTACACCTTCATATACTTTATCTAGATGTTTTACTGCATTTAAAAGTTTATTTATTTTCATCTTTCCAATTTTTTTTATTTACTAACTCTTCTTCAATACGTACAAGAGCTTTTTCCATTTTAAGTAACTTCTCTTTTACAGGTAAATGTTTACCATATCCTGTGTACGTTGTTTTTTCCATGTTTCCCAACATGTCTTTATGTCTTTTAATTGATCTCTCAATTCTATTTTTTCTTATAATGAAAGTACCGAGATTTGGTAAAAGAATTCTTGTGTGATCTAGTTCTTCTAGATGCTTTCTTATCTCACTATAGAAAAATCTTACAAACTCTTCTACCAAATTCTCATGTACCTCACATTCCTTTGCAATATCAGAATAGAATATTTTATATGTTTTTGGTTTTATATTATTCTTCAACACTAAGAATTTTATAATCTAATAAAATACTCCCATCTACTTGCAGTTGTATATCAGATGATAAAAGAATTTTTTTATCAACCTTCTCAATCAATCCTTTGGATTTTGCTTTTTGGATTGCATTTCTGCATGATTGAGGGCTTTTAAAGATTTGCTTTTCAGATATTACTTTACAGAATTTATTTAATTCAGCATCTTTGAGTTTAGCTAATTCATTTAAACATTCTAAATCAGCTTTACTTATTTGTATATCATTTAAAAAACAATATGTAACTATTTGATACTTTATTATAGCATCTTTAGTTACCTTAACTCTTTTATCAACTTTATTTACGACAGCCATGTCTTAACAATATCATTGCTGTTAACTAAAGTATATGTAAAATTATTACTCCAGGTATCTCTAGCCTTTCTCATAATCTTCATGAACTTAGTCCAATCATCATTAGAGGCAATTACTTGACAACCTGCAGACCATTTATCTACTTGTGTTGACTTTTTACCAGCATATTTAGTGGCTCTATGAATATTAATACCAAATAATCCTGTATCTAAATTTTCTGAGTTAAAGTTATAGATGTCATCTCTATTATTATCTCTATAAACTGTTACAGGATTTTGTTGTCCTAATGCTTCATATCTACCTTGATGTTTTCTAATCTTATGTGATTTAGGATATTGTCCTTCTTTTAATACTGCAGTACCTTTTGATTTAACAATTGGTGCATCCATATAATGTGAGCCAGGATCAGTAGTACAATCAAATTCATGATATACCCATTCTCCATTAACTTTATATGACACAGTCATTGTATCATCAAACTTATTAGTTACTTTACCTGCAGTTTCAGAATTTCTTACTCCTACAATATTTACATTGTAGTCTCCATTTTCAAACCACTTGTGACCTTTAGTTTCTAGCGTCCTTTTAATTTGTTCTTTGCTATACCTCATCTTGTACTCTTTTTAAAGTCCTTTTTGCTGGTACTTCATCAGGAGTTGGGTTACCATTTTCAGTAGATGGAGGTGGAGCAGCTGCTTGTGCTAAGAACATTTGAGCTTGAACTCTTTCAGCTCTTGCCTTTTCAATATCTCTTAACATACCTTCATACTCTAATTGAACTTTTAAGTGTTCAATGTTTTCTTTGTAAAACGTTGTAATTTCTTCACGTTTTGCTACCATTTCTTCGTCTGATAGTTCTTGTTGCATTTTTTCTGCCATTTTAAATTGATTTATGATTAATATATTACAAATATACAAAAAAATAAACAAAAAAGGTTTATCTTCTTGTATTTTTTTTAAAATTAAATAAAATAAGTTTAATTCTTATCTAGTGATACCCGTTTAATAGATCAAGTAGCTCTTCAATTGCATCATGTCTGTGTGAATCTTCTAATACTGTTTTAAATACATATTTAGAATTAGTCAGTTTAGACATGTCATGATAAGCTGAATAGTTTTTATCTTTTAGATCAATCTGATATGAGTCACCACAAAAGATTATTTTTGAATCTTTTCCTAATCTACCAATTGCCATTGCTAATTGACTTCTAGTTAGATTCTGGAACTCATCTACTATTACAATAGAGTTATCAAATGTACGGCCTCTAAAATGAGCCAGAGAGCACAATTCAATCTTTTCTTCTTTCTCCATCTTCTCAAGAATCAAAGGTTTATTATATACCTTACGCATGTTTGATCTAATAGGTACTAGCCAAGGTTCCATTTTTTCACGTTCAGATCCGGGTAAGAAACCGTTGTCTTCTGTTGATACTGTAGGTCTTGTAATTATAATTTTATTATATTGTCTTTTAAAGAACTGATCTAAAGCAATTTGAACTGCAAGAAGTGTTTTTCCACTACCTGCTCTTCCTACAATAAAGTTATAAGGTTTTTTTAATATTTCAGTTTTGGCTTTTTTTTGTTCTTCAGAAAGACTTATTGAAAATCTTATTGCTCCACGTGGTGGAGTCTTGCTTTTGTTTGCAGTTGGCATAACAAATGGTTTAGTTAACTATTTTTTTTTTATAAATTTATCTCTGAGTGCAATGCATTTATCAAAATCATCTCTTTCTGCAAAGTAATCAATTAAATTTAAAACATCTTCCTCATCTGGATTGTCAGATGATGTGATGTCATGCATAAATGTAAGAGATACGGTAGGTTTCTCCTCTTCTAGGAATTTTAAATATGTATCATTCCCTACAAGAAGGCGGTATGAATTTAGAAACGCATGATGAATAAATGCTTCTTCATGTTTTATCTGTTCTGTTTCACTCATATTATTAAATTCGTCCCAGTTTAAGTCTTCTATACTCATATGTTATGTTTTTGGTTGCAAAGTTATAAATAAAAACATTAAACTTGCAAGTAATTAATAATTTATTTTGCTTTGAAATAATTCAAAGGTAGTTTTTGATTGTATGTACTGGAAGGTATCTGTGTATTCAAAAAACTTGGTTGACCAAATGTTATGTTCTGATTAGGTTCCATAAAACTATTTGCAATATATCCAGGTGCAATTCCATAATGTTTGTACTTATCAAACGCTGCACCATAATTAATATTGTTTTTTCCAATAAGTGTTTGATTAGGACTAAACATATCTCCTGTTAAGTTATATTGACGACCAGCGGGAGTATTAACAGTAAAAGGACCTTTTTGATTTAAATGAGTACGTAATGCTCCAGGATTTTGTTTATCAAAGCTATACATATTTTTTAATTTAGGGTTCATATATCTAAAATCACTATAGTTACCTTTTAATGTATTAAAGTTACCTCTAAGACTTTTACTACTATTTAAACCTGAAGTTAAAAATTTTGTATTTCTTAAACCTTGTTTTCCAGCATTATAAATCATACTTGCACCTCTACCAACAGGTACAACAGATGCTATATCTAAACCAACTGTACCAAGATTTTTCCAACTTGGACTTTCAATCAATCTTTTTCCAGCATCATAATATTGAGCATCACCAAAAGCATTTTGTTTCCAATCTTCAGGTAACCCTGAAACTAGGGCAGGTCTTACTATATCTCCAGCCCAATCAAGTGTGTTGAATATTAAACCTGATAATGGTGGAGCACCCGTTGGAGCATTAGCCCAGTTAAGAACATTATTCCACGGTTTACTTACATTTGCTTCATAAAAACTTGTTGGTTGATTTGATCTTTCATTTGTTACAGGAACTGTTTGTCCCCACAAATTTGCTTTTCCTGCATTAAATCTATCTCCTTTAGCATTAAGCAATCCCATTCTTCTATCTTTAAGATATTCATACATGTCTCCATTAGCAAAGTCTAACAAATCTTCCTCATTATTATTTGGGTTATTAAAAGTAAGTGTGTTATTACCAATATTATTTGTAGCAATTTGGTGATTCATTGCGTTATATATATTTTCAAAAAGATCATTACGGCCTTCACCTTCTTGACCAGGTGTATATTCTAAAAACTTATTATATTGTTCTTTATTTAAAGTTTGACTTGGATATGCAGAGTTTGGATCAGAATTAGTAAACCATGCTTTACCAAAGTCTTCTTTAAAGGTTGCTAAATTTTCTTTATTATAATTAGCTAACCATTTTTTTGCAGCCTCTGATCCTAAGTTAAATTGATCAGAAGCTAAATATGAATCAACAGCATGTTGATTTGTACCCATATCCTGATAATCTCCAGCTACGTTAGATAAAGGAACATTTTGCCAAGCAGCATAACCATGGTCACCACTCATGCTTGTATAACCAGCACCTCCGCCTATATTATCTACATAATTAATCTCAGGATTATATAAACTCTTAATATCAGAGTCTTCAACAATCTCGTCACCGTCAGGATCATTCCAACCAGATGGATCTAAACTAGCATCTAGTCCTTGTTGAGTACGTAATGCATTATATAATCCAGAATTCATAGAAGGAGATAACATATTTAAATAATTTTTTGGATTATTTTTCTTTATGTCTCTTAATAGCCTTGACTTATCTTTATCATCCTTATAGTATTCTACCATATAGTTATAATAATCTTCAGGGTTTGCATTAGTCAAATCAGGATTAGCTATAAGAAAGTCCATATTCATTTGTTGATCTATATCACCAAACATATTATCAATTTGGTCTCCAGTTCTCCAATCAAAAATATTATCATCACCCTCTTCAACACCATATACTTGATTATTCCATCTAAAATTAGGCATTCCATCATCACCGTAAGGCATTTTAAACATTGTGTTAGTTTCACCTTCTAAACCAAACGCTCCTGGACTTGCAAATTCTTGTGATTGTCTAGATAACGCAAAGGCATCACCATATGACATATTTTCAAACTCAGGATATAATGATTTGTATGCATTTATTACTGATTCATTACCACTAGCTAATGCGTCTTGATATTGTGCCCATCTTCTCATTTTCTCATACTCCTCTTTTCCTCCATATGGCTCATAATACTGATCAACTTGATTTTGATATAGTATATTTTGCATTTTATTCATTAAAGAGCTTTGCTGATTATTTGGGTTAGAAAGAAGTGATGCACCAGAAAATCCATTCTGTGCTTTTTTTAAACTACCGCCATTTTTAAAATAATCTAAGTCTTTTGTTTTCATTTTTTTATTTTTAATTGTTTCACCCCCTGCTTTCCATCCACCAAATGAGTTTTGACCTACCATTGTATTATCTGCTGGAATTACAAGTTGTTCTTGCATTAAATTATTCATTCTTTCTAAATTAGCTGCTTCCTCTGCTATTTTTTCTTGTTCACTGTTTATCCAAGGTTGTAAATAAGTATTTAAATAAGCATCATTTCTACCTAATTCTGTTCCACCTTCTTGATCTTTCCTGATATATTCTGCTAATGCTTTATCAAAATTATTAGTCATTATTGCATCAGCAAAGTTTGGATATTTACTTAATTTTCCAAGATTATAAGTAAAATCAGCTAGCATAAACTTTTCTCTAGCATCTAATTTATCATATTCTCCTTCTCCGTAGTTAGCATCAATAAATATTTTAGTTTTTCTTAAAGCATTGTCAATATCTTTTTTTCTACCTGTTTCTGCCTCTTCTAGGGACATTCCGTCTTTATATGTTTCATACACATCTGCACCTTTCATTCCAAAACCAACTGTAGCTTCAGTTTCTACTGTACCATCAGAGTTTTTAAAATAATATGGGTAGAATTTGTTATCTTCATACATCATATAATATGTTTTACCATCAGGTTTTAATACAGAAGAAGGAGTATTTTTTATATAATCCCAACTAGCTTCTTGCTCTTGAAGCCAATTTTCAAACATACCATATTCTTGATCATATGTATTAGTTTCTTTTCCATTTTGTGCTTTTTCCATACTATAAGTTTGACCACCATATTTATATATTTCTGCGCCTTTTTTATAATTTTTATGTTTTGTATCTAAAGAATATGTTGAAGTTTGACCACCATATTTTTTAAATAATTCAAACGGTTTTTGTGTACGTTGTAAATTAAATATATTACCACTATAGTTATCTAAGTCAAAAGTATTACCAGTATTTGTTAATTGAGAATTGTTTTGTAATGTATTATAATAATTTAAAGTACCTTTATAACTATTAGGTAAGTCTGGATCCCATCCTTGTATTTGAGCTATTGTTTTAGCATTTGGTATTACAATTTCATTAAAACCTTTATCCTGCAAGAAAGCAAACGCTTCATTATTTAGTCTAGCATAAGGATCAAATCCTATTCTTGATAGTTGAATTAAATTACTCATATCACCATCACTATTAGCCATGATTCTTTTAGCAAGTGGATAATTCTTCATATGATGTTCCAACGACTGAGTTAAACCTTCTTCTAAACGTTCTAATTCTGCAAGTTCATCAGTATATTCATCACGCCCATATATTTCATTTTTTCTTTGTTGAATAAGTTGTAATTCATTCTGTGTTCTTGCTATTTCCTTTTCATTTTTACCTATTCTAAATTTTGATTTATCTACTTGTTCAGATAATTGAGAAATATTTTTAGACTTTAAAAGATCAAACATAGGATCTTTATTAATATCAGTCTGAAGTTCTTTTAGATTATATCTGTTAGGAAATCTTTTATCCACAAAACCCCTCATCCATCCATGAGCTCCTGGATCAAGTATATGCAGCCCATCATGATGATTATCTAAGTATGGTTTATTTAATCCAGTCATTCCTATAGAGAAATTTGTTGGAGTAATTTGATCACCTTTAAATTGCATGTAAGGACTACGCACATTACTTTGATTTAAGTAGCTAAACTGTGATGGTAGTATTTCTGGATACCTGTAAAGTCCAAAATCAGGTGTATCACCAGTTAAATAAGTGAATGTTGGATCTACAGAACCTACATCAGTCCATCTAGATCTTACACCTTCAACACCATTAACCATACGTGTATCAAAATCATTTATATCTTGAAATTTAAAACTCATTGCACTTTTATCTGCAGCTAGTTCAAGATTATTAAGATTTATGTTTCCATTTTGTACTAAACTAGGATTAGATAAAAGAAGGTTTTGTAAATACTGTTGTTCACCAGTTGTAAAATTTCTAGCTATTAGTTTATCAAACTTTTTAACAGGTAACAGATTACCATCCGTAGTCATTTTATTTCTAACTTTAGGAGAAAATTTAAATCTACCCATCTGAGCTTTTGGTAATTGTCCACCTTCTTTTTTCCACTCTCCTTTAGAATTAAATTTTGCTTCATTAGGAAGAAGTATAGTTCCGTATCTGTCTTTTTCTATACCACCATAGAAATCCATTACATTATTAAACCTTGTAGATTGTGTTGTTTCTGGATAAAACGTAGGATGTAAATTTAATTTTAATTGATTAAATTCTAGTGGTGCAAAAGTTGAGAAGTCCATGTCACGGGTTATTTGAGGTAACCCAACAGGATCAATTATTTTATAATCTAATATACTACCACCAAAACCTGGTTTTACCATAATATTATTAGAATGCATATCTAAATGAAATAATCCTTGTTTATTTATGTCTTGTAAAAGACCATCTATAGATTTTTCTGTTTTAAAAAGGCTTTTAAAATTTTCATCACCTGATCTATCAAAAAAATCATTTAATGTCAGATAGCCATCATTAGTTAAATTAGGCATATCATAAGAAATCAACTGTCCATCATTATTATATATAGGATTCTTGGCTATAACAAACTTGTCTGACATTTGATTAGCATTTTGTAACCAATCATATTCACCTTGCATACTGCTAAAAGAATAATCACCAATAACTGGATGTGTTCTTTCTGAAGCAGTTTTTCTATATATATTTGTATTTTCAAGTGCTTTTGGTTGTACAAATCTCTTATTAGCGTAATCATATTGTTTACCCCCTTTTAATCCTATATTTGGTTTTTTAAATAAATTTCCAAACAAACCTTTACCAAATTGCGCCTTTGGAAGCTCTCCGCCTTTTTCTTTTTTATCTCTTAAGTTAGGTAGACTTTTAATATCAAAATCATCAAGATACTTATACTTATTAGGAAGACCATAGTTCGGTTTCATACCCCAATCAAATCCTAAAAAATAGCTTGGGATATACTGATCTATTTGTCCTAATTTTGGGTTCGCTGGTACACCTCTTGTATAGTCAAAGTCTACGTTAAACGGAGATCCGTCTTGTTTAAGAAAAGTACCAGGATAAAAATGATTTTCTCTACTCATTGGTCTTAGCCAATCAAAATTCTTTCTATATGCTATACGATTATCAGATGTTAAATCATTAAAAGATTTATGTCTATCATCAATGTTCCAGCTGGATATTTCTTCTACTTTTCCATCTGCCCCAATTCTTTCTGTCCGTGGTATGTTACCGTCTATTGTTCTTTCATACGTATTCATATAAGGAAACTTCATAAACGTTCCTTGAAACGGAGTATTAAGATTAAATGTCTCTCTTAAAAGAGGAGATAGGTTTGTATTTAAGTTTGGTACGTTTTTTCCACGCCCTGGCGTTTCTATCCCACTCCACAACCTTCTTTTATCATTTCCCCCCTGCATACCTGCAAATCCTTGATCCCCTGATAAAATTATTGATGGACTATTAGTACGACCTAATAAGAAATTATGCTGATTATCCATTTCACCTCTTCCTCTATACTTACCTAAGTTACTAATTGGGTCAACGTTATACATTGTTGAACCAGTTACCATGTAATCAGCTACAGGACTACCTACTTGTAAGTAGTCATATCCTGGTCTTGTTGTTATATTATAGGGATATGTTCCTTTAGGTGCTAAACTCATTTGGTTTGCAAAATAATTATCACCCTTACCATAACTTGTAATGGGTCTAAGTTGCATATTTGCAGGCATAAACCTATTAGCTATCTCAGTTGCTCCTGATAATGGAACCTGATTAGCATAAAAACCATGCTTACCATATGACCTTAAATTCTTTTCAAATTCACCTGTAAAATTATCTCTAAAATTTCCAGCATATGGATTATTATAATCATACGTTCCATCATTAACTATTGGATTCCTTGCGTTAAAAACATTAATATTAGGATCTCTAAATATTTCAGACATAAAAGAAGACGGCTCTCCTTTTGTTAATACTTCAAAATACGATCCAGGACTAGTTTGACTAAAATCCACCGCCATGTTTGCCATGTCTATAGCTAGATTCTTATCAGTATTAAGATGCTGGTAGTTTTGTACAAGATTATTAAACCTAGAATCAACTGGTTGATATTCTCCTATGTTGAATCTTCCTAATGCTGTTTTCTCATAATCTGTAAGATTAGCAAAATTACTTGTAGGCATACCTAACTCATTAATTCCACTAAACAAATTAGGTTGAGTACCTATTCCCCTAATGTCAAGGTTAGGATAATAATTCCTAAGTGACCGAACAAAATTAGGTCTTATTTTAGGAGGCACAAACCTAGGAGAATTTGACCCAATTAAAAATCTTCCTGACTGAGCCTTTGGTAATATTTTCTTACTCTTATTTTTTAATTTTCTTGACATATTAAAAATGCTATACTATAATATACAAAAATAATAAAAATATTCCTAGCAAACCCCCCTACACTTTAACACATATCCAGTAATTATAAAAATTGTGTGCATGGCAATTTAGTTGGGTCCTACACTGCGGCTCCCCAACTTTGTTCTGAACCTGTTGTACCCCGGTAAAGAATACTGTGGAGACAGGGAGTAATTAACCCTTAAAAATTAAACAAAAATGGGAAATCTAATCAAAGTTCAGAAAGAGCTACACTTCAAATCAGTAGCTAAATCAAAGAAAGCAGTCATCTTCTGTGAAAATCATTGCACAGCAGCTGACGTGGAAAGAGTTACTAAGTTACGTGACAACCGTGGTAGTAATACCGGTGACACTGTAATGCAGTTTGGGAAGATAAAAGCCAGAGGCTTCTCACTTCTACCAAACTTCGGTCACAACTACTTTGTACCAATGGATGTTACAAAGGCCAAGCCTAAAGACTTGCCTAAAGTTGGTGACACCTTCACACTAGACGTACTTGTTGAAGAACAAGAAGATGGGTCTTTAACGCCAGCTAAACCAGTAATCAACCGTAAAACAGCCAAGCCTGTTACTAACTGTTACTGGGCTGGACTACCTACTGCGTAGGTTCCAGAGAGAAAACACTGACTTGAGTTGGTGTTTCTTCTAGGATAAATCACTATCATGCATACTTACTTGTGATATTTGTGTCATTTGTCCTGCAATTCCAAGAAAACCTAAGAAAAAGTTAGGAAAAAAACATTTTATGTGTGTAAAAGTGTGAGGATGTGGTCTCATTTACCATTATTCTCCACTTTTTACCACATGACTGTTTACATAGTACATATTAATAATATAGCTATCATGACTGTTATTAGTGGTACAAACTATCTAGTACTACACTATAGTACTACAATAACATATATAGTCTCTTCTCTCTCTATAGGATGAGCATATACATAACCGCAATATTAAAAATATTAAGGTCAATCCTAGTCTAGGCTAGGGTGGGAATAACACACAATAACTCAGGTAAAATTAAATCTCCACCGTAATGGGTAAATAGGTTCTGAGTTCGTGTGCCCATAAAAGAATAATGTTAGTCACCTTTAAAAAATTAAATAAGATGAAACCAAGATCAACAAAATCATGGGCAATACTTATATGTTTAGTATTTACTATAAGTATGTGCACACACATAGTAGTAAGCAGTGATACAATAAATCATGAAGATGATACAAGAACTGGATGGCATATGGATACATTATATCATCCATCTGATCCAAATAGATTCAATGTATCTTTGTATTACTACCAAGAAATAGAATATCAAATTAATCCTGAGACACAGGATACAACAATTATAAGATGATGGAAAGATTAATGCACCTTGTACACAAGTATAAAAAACATATAACTTGGCTTATACCAATGATATATTTATTATTCGTAATTATCTTAGTATATATAGCAATTGTTTAATCAAATAGCAAATTAATAAAATGAAAAAAAATGGAAGAAAATTATCTAAGCAACAGAAGAGAAGTATTAAACGGAAAGTGGACCTTGAACTCGGTTATGAACCGTATAAAACAAAAGCTCACAAGTCTAACAAAGACTACAGACGTAAACCCAAGCATGGAACATGGGATGAAGAAACCAACTAACATTGTTAGAGGTAGAAATATATTTAAAGGTAATACATTAAATATATGGTCAAACACTAATGATATTACAGTAGCAAACAGTTATTATATGAACAGTGTTGTACAGAGATACAACAAAGTTACAGACATAACTGATATAAGTTACTTCATCCATTCTAAAAGAGGTAAGTGGGTAAAAGATCTTATCCTTATGTTTGATGCTAAGTATGGTAATACTCCAAGTATTGTAGTAACTGGCAATGGTTTAGTTTTAAACTTACCATATAAATTGTTCAATGAATACAACCATAAGGATGTTGATATTGTTGATGTTCAGATGAGAATACAAGAATGGGGTGATGTTACTACTACTATTGATATAAAGTATAATAAGCCAGGTATAAATTTTAAGAATAACTGGGATAACATTGATGATGTCAAAAGAATGTCAAAGATTACCTCTTTTATATTGAATCATTTGAAGGAAAACCAAAGTATAATCTTAGACAAAGCAGGAAAATCAGAGAATGTATGTTATGATAGACATGCATATGTAATTAACTTAACACTAAAAGATTTAAATTTATGAAAGAATTCCAACTTATAGACGGGCCACAAGTGCCACCAGCTATAAAACCTATGACTGAATTACATGATAAATTAGTCAAAGGATATAATGAAGACAAAGAACTTAAGTTACCAAAGCTTATACAGTCTATGGAGAACAGATTATCTAGACAAGTAGAAGAATTAGTATCTTTAGAGAACATGATACAAACCAGTAATGGTAAACTAGCAGCAGTCTTGGCAGTATTTCGTGAGATAATGAATGCTGATCATACATCTGATGAAACAAAAGAGATGATTGTTGATAGATTACAGGAGGTAGCAGTATAATGGAAGTTCATGAAGATGTAATTAAGAAACTAATATGTGATCAGGTATTAAACAATAACGTACCTGATCACATTAAAGACTATGTTTCTAATTTAATGTTAAAAAGTGGTGAGTCATATATAAACTTAATATTACATTTAGTTATTAATCAACCTCAACCTCTTATACTTAATGAGCAAGACTTTATCTTGTATAAGATTAAAAAGGATTGGAAGATTAAAGATTTAGGTGAGTTAGATGTACTACTTGATAAAGGTTATGCATTTAAACTTAATAATGAAACATTATTCTTAGGTAAAATAAAAGATAGTAGTGGATATGGAGCATTTTGTTCCTATGATACTACCTTTAATGTTGAATCATACGGTGTTACTGATGATTTAAAATTAAAAATACGTGATAATCAAGTAGATTATATAGATATTTTACCTGTAAATAGTATTATATCAAGCTTATTATACAGCAATATGCAGAAGCTGGAAGAGAGATAGCTATAATACTACTATAAATTTTAAAAATTGTGAGTCAAGGTTAGTTACTACGTGACATAGTATTATTATTTTTGTGAATAAAAAATAAAAATAAAATGTTATACCAACTAGCCAACGGCCACACAATAGAAATATCCACAGAAGCATATTTAGATATGACTGATGAGGAGTTGAGGGACCTTGAGTGTCTTAGTCCTTCACAATTAATGGAAATTAATAATCCATGGTACAAACCATTCTCCAGTAAAACAAAAAAGCAAGCAAAGGTAAAAGATCCTTATGCATTACACAATGTTACTGATGAAGAAAAGTTACGGGAACATTATGACCAAAGCAAAGAAGACATATAATAATTAACAGAGTGTTTAAATAAATTAAAACCAATGAATTTTAAAAACAAACCAGTTACTATTGTCAAAGATGACATGGGTAACACAATCAGAGTATCTAAAAGAAATGCAGAATATGCTCACGTTAGATTAACACAAGAGAAGACCATGATTAGTAATGGTTGGATCAACGTAAAAACAATTTCAACATTAATCCACGGTAAGACTGAAGAGTTAATTGCTTCAGGTATAAAGAAGTACAAGAAGTTACCAGGTAACATAGTTGTACAAGAGTCATTTGATGGTGAAGAAAGAAACCTTAAGATGGCAGGTAAGACTGATATAGTATGTTGTCTTGATGGACAGCCAATATACAGGGTTACTAAGTATGATGCAACAGGAATGTTAGAAGATACTTTAATTGCACATAACAACGGTCAAGCAATTAGAGAAGCTAACGCAGCTAATGCATCAACATTAGAAGATTTACAAAATGTTAAAGTTACTGACTCAGAAGAAACTGAAGATGAGGTAGATGAGAATCAAATTGATTTAGAGGATGCCATTGCTGAAGTTGAAGCTGAAGTATTAAATACACCAGCTGATCCAGATGAGGATGAGACTGATGAGAAGACAGTAGAAGATGTAGCTACTGAAATTGCTAATGATACTTTTAAAGAAGACATCATAGATGATATGGTATCTGAACAAGAAGAGATCGTATTAACATCAGAAGATGATCCAAATGTTTTCACACTTTGAGAACTAAGGCTTAGCTAACCTATAACATAGCTACTATAGATTGAGAGTAATCAGTTGTCATAACCTGGTTACTCTCTTTCTTTTTTATATCTAGTATAGTAATAATTTAAATAAAATAATAAAATGCAATTAACCAAAGATCAGCTAGCTACGCTGAACCAACAGAGATTAGTAAATAAATTAAGTTACCTAGGTATACTGAGTGAATATCAAACATTAACAAAAGATCTTACACAACAAATAGTATACAGCCAGTTGTCACAAAGACAACACTTCCTTTTTAAAAGAGTGCTACACGGTTTAAATGTCTACACAGCAGATGAATTAGAAAAAATGCACTGGGATAAAAAGAGAAGGATAAAGAGAGTATGGAGACGCTCACAACAAGTTATAAATTCTTGGAAACAAGTTATATGTAACAAGAGAGCCAATGAAATATTTAAAATATTTGACCATAGTCCTTTAGCTAAACACTTCCTTAATGAAGATGTTAATAATACTGATGACAAGTTCATTAACAAAATGTCATTGAAACAATTAGATATAACATATGAGGATTTAATCATCAAGTTTATATCTGAAGGACTTTTGCCACAAAATTATCTAGCAGTTAGATGAAGGCAAAAAAGAAATTGTGTGTAGGCTGTAAGTCTGAACAGTACATCTGGAAGAATCATTCTGGTAACCGTTATTGTAAGCCATGTTGGCATAGAATAAAGGATAAAGTAAACTCTATCAAAACTAAACCGGTGTTGAAAAAGAATACAAAACCAATAAAGAAAGTTTCTTCTAAGATGTCTGTTCAACTTACTATTTACACCAAACTAAGAAGAGTATTCTTAGAGAAGAATCCATTGTGTCAAGCATCACTACACAACTGTAACCTACAATCTACTGATGTACATCATAAGAAAGGTAGAGGGAAATATTTAAATGACCCAACTACTTGGTTATCAGTGTGTAGGAGCTGTCACATGTGGATAGAGGAGCATCCTGTTGAATCAACAGAGATGGGATTTACTGACAAATAAAAAACATATTATGACTGACAAGACAATTGAGGTTTGTAAAAACCTAATGACAACTATTAATAAAATAGAAGGGAATAGTACTACAGGAGACAGTATACTTAAAGGTAACTCTCCGTGGGCATCAACAAGAGCATCAAAGAGTGCACTAAGAAAGAAACTAGAATATATAATGAAAAAAAATAATATAACATATGAGCAAATTAGATAATGCAGCACAGGCCTTTGTAAATCAAATAGAATACAAAGAGGTATTGAATAAAGAGATAGCTCAAGCTAGAGACTATAATAATGTAGATAAGTATACTGGTGTAGATGCGCATCAACTAATGAAGATGGATAAGCAACATATCATTGAAGTATTAGTACATGCCATGGGAACTATAAGATATTTAAAATCTGCAGATTATGGTAAAGTTAATTATAAGTATGAGTTATGAGTAGAGACCAAGTACAAGACAAAGCATTAGAGATTATATCTCAACATAGTAGATGTGGTCTGGGTATATCTATGGGGGTTGGTAAGACAAGGATTGCATTGCAACATATGATGAATCACTATCATGCCTTCTCTTCATTCCTTGTGGTTGCACCTAAAAAAAGTATATTTGAGTCATGGCGTACTGAGTGTGCTGAACTTAACTGCACTCACTTACTTGACCATATTAAGTTTACTACCTATCTTTCTCTTAATAAGCATAAGCCTACAGAGTATGATATAGTATACTTAGATGAGTGTCATAGTCTTCTTACCGGGCATAGAGATTTTCTTGATGCATACACAGGTAAAATCCTTGGTTTAACCGGTACACCACCAGTGAGTGGGGAAAAAGAAGAAATGGTAAATAGATACTGCCCAATAGTATATAACTTTGATGTAGATCAGGCAGCAGATAGTAACATTCTTAATGATTATAGGATCATTGTACATATGTTACCTCTCTCTAACTATAATAACCTTCCTAAGAAAAGAAAGGATGGTGGTACCTGGTATACATCTGAAGTAAAAGACTATGAGTACACTTCAGGTAGAATTGAAGAGTCTCCATTTGGTAAGCAAAAGCAATTAGCTGCCATAATGAGAATGAAAGCAATGATGGAGTATCCAACCAAAGAGAATTATACAAAACAATTACTTAAGATAATTAAGGACAAATGTATTATCTTTGCAAATACTCAAAAACAAGCGGATAGAATCTGTGATTACAGCTATCATTCAAAGAATAAGAATAGCAATGAGAATTTAGAACTATTTAGTAATGGAACAATTGATAAACTTTCATGTGTCCTTCAGCTTAGTGAAGGGGTTTCTATTCCTGGCCTACGTAGCGGTGTTATTATGCATGCATATGGTAATGAAAGGAAATCAGCACAAAGAATAGGTAGATTACTAAGACTTAATCCTGATGAGACAGCAATGTGTCATATATTATGTTATAAGAATACCGTTGATGAACAATGGGTTAAGAAAGCATTAGCTGAATTCTCAGATGATAAAATTAAATATTTTGAACCAACTAACAAACAATTAAATTATGGGTAGAATGAAAGAAATCTTCATGCAAATGCAAGAAGAACAATATGATGGGTGTCCAAGAGCATATGTACAAGCTTATGCGGCATCAATACAAAATAAAGATACGTACATACAAGTACCGTGTCCTAATTGTAATAAATCAAAACTATTATATAACTCTCCTAATGATGTAGATTGTCAAGATTGTGGACAAAAATTTGTATTAGTAGATGTAAACACATTAAGATATGCCTAGTTATAATTGGATTACAAACATAGACTGGGATGGATCTGATTTAGAATTCCATTGTACATATGAACCAGGTGAAAGAGAAACACGTGATCATCCTGGGTCAGACTTATCTATAAATATAGAAAAGGTATTAATGACTTTACCTGACAAGAATAATAATATGGTTAACGTTGATGTATTAGGCATCTTAGATTTTGACATAGACTTTGAAGAAGTTTTAGAAACTATCAAAGAAGAAATAGAAAATGATGAACCAGATCCTGACATGTACAGAGATGATTATTAAAATAATAATGAGTGATCCAGGTGATGAACAACCTGGAACTCATATAATAAAAACAATATGAAAGGATTATTTAATAGTATACTAATAAAAACAGATGGGGAGTGGAAACATTCCCTATCTATAAAAGAAACGGAGTATAATGAAATGTTAGATTCTTTACCTGATGGCACCAAGATTAACATAACACTTGAAGTACAAGGTAAGGATGCAACATATGCACAAATGAAAAGAATTCATGCAATGATTAGACAATTAGCTAATGACACAGGCATGGACTTTGAACCTTTAAAAGAAGAAATAAAGGACAAAGCCGGCCTATGTATAGGGGAAGTATGTAAGTCTTTTGCAGATTGTGATACAGATGAACTGAATGCTGCCATACAAGCAGCAATTGCACTAGGAGATTTTTGTGGATCTAACTTACGTTAGTCTTTCTTCTTTTTCTTAGTGGTTTTTTTCTTCTTCTTCTTTTCTGCTTTTAGCTTATCATCAATCTCTTTTTGATTTGCTATAACACGCTCAGCTATCTCATCATCCGTTAATGGATTGATTTGATCTGGATCTTTAGACATTAAAGCACCCATAAAGGCTTCTCTGTCATATATTCTAGTCTTCTTTTGAAGGCCCGCTTGTGCATTAAATTCATTTTGGATATTCAATAGAACCCAAATAGCAACATCATAGTCTTTTACAAGAGTAGTATCTACATCTTTGTAGTCTGCCTTGATAAATTCTAATGCTCTTGTTGCTTCTAGTGGATCAATTGAAGTTAGTATATACTCTAACGCTTTACCAACTGCTCTACTAAATGCACCTGAAATTTTAATATCAACAGTGTCTTCATCAGGTACTGCTGAGAAAACATCTTGAGGTAATTGTTCACTAAGTTCAATCATCTCTTTTACCTTATTTTTAAAGGATTTTAATTCTTGTTCGTCACTCATAATATATTATTTTATGGTACAAATATAGGAAAAAAATCTAAATAAAATACAATTAATTTTGTATATTTGCTAACCCAAAAAAACCAATATGGACAATAGTATTTTGACACCAGAGATGGCTAAAGATGTAGCCAACTTTATAGAAACATTTGAATCTAAACATCAGTACCCTGTCAACATTCAAGTTGGAGGAATTAAAAGTACAATATCTTATGTAAATGATACTGAGAGACTTACTCTTAAAGACATTGAACTATTATTTATTCCTGCAATGCATACTCACTGTGATGAATTAATACAATTTAAAACATTACAAGGAGTTAAAAGAAAGACAAAAGAAATAGTAGCTTGGAAACAGTTATTCTCTTATGTTGCTTACAAGTATGGATACAGTAAGATAGGTATAGGTAGGTTCTTAATACAGAATCATGCTACAGTTATTCATAGTATAAAAACTATAGAAAACTACATAGAAATTAATGATTCACAATTCAACTCAATGTTTAATCACTTTAAAAAATATATAAAAGAATATGTGGGAACTACTACAGGAAATGTTAATAGACAAGCTAACACCAAATCAGCTGTTGCTTCTTTATGCAGTTGATAATGGTACTAGTATTGAAACAATTAACCCTCATCTAGAAATAAGAGGGTTAGTTGAACAGAAGTTTGTTAATTATGAACAAGGTAAATCTGTTGACATTACTAAGAAAGGTAGAGACATCATAGTAAAATATGATGCTTACTTTACTAAAGCTAAAAAGAAAACTAATATCCATCTAATGGGTAAAGAGTATACAGAAAAGGTTGAGGAGTATAGAGAACTATTTCCTGCAGGTAAATTACCACATGGTAAACCGGCCAGAGTTAATGTGAAGACATTAATAAATAATTTTAGATGGTTCTTTGAGAACTATGACTACACATGGGACGAAGTTATTGATGCTACAAGAAGATATGTTAATGAGTATGCACAGAAAGATTATCTTTATATGCAGACTAGTCAATACTTTATATCCAAAGCAGATCAAAGTAAGGTTAAACAATCACAACTTGCAGACTATTGTGATATGATCAGAGATGGAGTAGAGGAAGAAGATAATAATCATTTTAGTGAAAACGTTGTATGAGTAATAAACCAATGTGGAATGGCCAACATACCGCCTTCCAAGAAGCACTTAGATATATGCTTGATAGACAATCAGGCAAGGAGAAATCCATATATACACCGTGGCCTAAGTTCAATGATGCTGTAACAGATGGATTAGAGTGGAATACACTCACTGTTATTGGTGGAAGACCTGGTTCAGGTAAGACATTAATAAAAGATCAGATCATTAGAGAATCATTTATACTTAATCCAGAGGATGAGTTCAGAGTATTAGAGTTTCAGTTTGAAATGGTAGGTAGAACCTCAGCAATTAGAGAGTTCTCATCACTTACTGGTCAAACATATAAACAATTGTGTAGTGCAGGTAGTACATTAGATTCTGAAACATTTAATAGATGTCATCTATATGCTAAGGATAGAGTTAAGTTTCCTGTAGATATAGTATCAGTACCTATGACTGTTAATCAAATGCGTGAGCAGGTTGACATGTATATGAATGAACATAAAGGACAGAAGACTATAATAACTTTGGACCATACTATACTAGTTAAGAGAGCACCTTATCAGAACAATAGATTAGATATGTTATTTGAATTAGGTGAATTCTTTACACAAGTTAAGCGTGAATATCCGTGTTTATTTATAGCACTGTCTCAGCTTAATAGAAACATTGATAACCCAGATAGGGCCGTTGATGGTAAGTATGGTAACTATATTCTTGAGTCAGACATATTTGGATCTGATGCAATGCTACAGCATGCTGATACTTTAATAGGTATTAACCGGCCAGCTAAGCAGAAGATTAAATATTATGGACCAGATAGATATGTTATTGATGATGACAAAACTTTAGTATTACATTTCCTTAAGGCAAGGAATGGTGATGCACGTATGTCATTCTTCAAAGCAGCATTTGAAAGAATGGAAATCTTAGAGATGGACACACCAGCTCAAGCTCCACGTAGACAAGTATAAATAAAAATTAATTAAATGACACCAGCTGAAAGAAAGAAAAAAGTATTGGAGTTGTATGAAGAACATAAGCCTTATTTTGAAGGTAAGAAGTTACAACATCCATTATATATTCCTAAGATGGCATACAGGCCACCTGGTAAGGATGAAAAGCATGTATCATTTTTCCCTAGTGAATTACAAAAGGGGGAAGATATATATACTGAATTTGTAAGCATTGCTTATGAGTCTGAAGATCTAAAGAGAACATTGTATTTATTAAAACACAATCCTCATTGGGCTGAAGAGTATGAATTAGTTACATCAAAGTCAGGACATGAAAGACATATCATTCCTATTGGTGAATTAAAAGTAATCAATGATATAAATTCTAGATCTAATAAGGAAGAAACATTAGAAGAAGCAGTGACTAACTTAACAACACGGGATATTAATATAAAAAATCCTGAGTCAGAGAGAGACATTGTAGATGTATTAAAAGGAATAGAAAAAGCACTATTAAGTATTAACCAAAAATTAAGTAAATAAATGGCACAAAGCGTATTAGTTATTGCAGATTCAGGTACAGGAAAGTCTACCTCAATCAGAAAATTAGATCCAAAAGAGACTTTCATTATTAACATTGCTAATAAACCACTACCGTTTAAAGGTTGGAAAGGAAATTACAAAAACATTTCTAAAGATAATCCAAAAGGTAATATGACTTCAGCATCTTCAGCGGCTGGTATTATTAAAGCAATGAATCATGTTAATGATAAAATGCCTAACATCAAGACATTAGTTGTTGATGACTGGCAGTATATGTCCAGCTTTGAATACTTTGACAGAGCCAATGAGAAAGGTTATGATAAGTTTACTCAGATTGCAGCTAACTTAGCACAGGTTGCTAAGATGCCTAAAGATATGAGAGATGACTTAACTATCTTTTTCTTAACTCACTCAGAGGATTCAACAGATGTTAATGGACACAGAAAAGTTAAGGCTAAAACAATTGGTAAGATGATTGACAACACCTTAACGTTAGAAGGTTTATTTTCTATAGTTCTATTTGGCCGTGTTAAGAAAGATGAAGATGGTTTAGAGTATGGATTTGATACCGTAAATAATGGAGAGAACACATGTAAATCTCCAATGGGAATGTTTAAAGATTCCTTTATAGAAAATGATCTACAGTTAGTTAAAGACTGTATAGCAGAGTATGAAAAATAATTATTAATTTTAAAAAAAGAAAAGATGTTAAATACAAAAGACATGCAAGTAGGTGCCGGTAAAGTAAGACCTTTAATGGGACCAGGAAATAACGTAGTAAGAATAAACTCAATAACATTTGAGCAAACTCCTTATGACTCTGAAGCATACAATGTAATGCTACATGTAGAAACTGAACCAGTTAGTGGAGACTTTGAAGGATTCTTTAGAGATAAAGATAATGAGTCTGCAGGTAGATATGAAGGACAAATTGGTAGAGTTAGAATGACTCCTTATCCATATAAGTCTACAACTTTACCAAGTGGTAGAGAGATTGATAGAGATCAAGAAGTTCTTAAGTCTATGATTTTCTTAAGTGAAGTAATGAACAAGAGAAGTGAACTAGATGCAGTAGAAGCTCAAACAATTGAGGACTTTGTATCTGCAGCAAGCAAATTATTCTCAGGTACATTCTTTAATGTATGCTTAGGATCAAGAGAATGGGAGAACAAAGAAGGTTATATAAACAATGATTTATATTTACCTAAGTTATCAAAGGATGGTATCCCTGCTGAGTCAACTGATGTTGAGATTAACAACAGTAGATTAATTTCTTTTGATGAGAAAGTTCATGTACGTAAGTTAGTTAAGAAAGACGGAGGATCTGCTCCATCATCTAATAGTAACTTTGAACCAGCTATGAATGGTTCTGCAGGATCTGACTTTGATCTTTAATAAACAATAAAAGTAAGGGGTTTTTCCATCAGAGGAAAATTAAATGGGGATCTATTTGTGATCACAGCCCCCTAACTTTTTAATATTAATACTATGTTTACTACAAAAGGATTTGCTGATAATAAAAATGATGTGAATAGTGCATGGGTATTTGAATACTACTTAACTTTACCTGAAAGGTTAGCCGGTCAGGATTTAAAGATTAAGTCTGTGTTTAATCCTAATGAACGTACTCCAAGTATGTGTATCTATTTATGTCCATATAAGAATGAATATAAGTTTAAAGATTTTTCTACAGGTAAACAAGGAAGTAAAGTTGATCTAGTACAAGAATTATTTGACCTGAATTATTCCAAGGCTTTGTTTAGAATAGTTGAAGACTATAATAAATGGGTAATGGATGGTGGTATATTTGATTCAGAAGAATTTGTACCTGCTCCAAAATTTAAATTAGATGCTACAATAACAAGAGACTGGAATGATCAAGACGCAGAGTTTTGGTTACAGTTTAATATAGGTGCATCAATGTTAGCTAAACATTTAGTACTACCATTAGATTATTTTACTATGGTAAAAGATTCTGAATCAGGTATTGAAAAAATCAAGATACAAAAGCAAGGGATCTATGGATACTTTGACACGTCAAGTAAATGCTATAAGATATATCAACCTCATAGCAAGAAAAATAAATTTACCAAAGTGTTAGAACATCTTCAAGGACTTGACCAATTAACTTATAAGAAAGATTACTTAGTCATAGTGTCATCTCTTAAGGATGGAATGTGTCTTAGTTCTTTTGGTTTTAATCTAGAGTTTATAGCTCCACATAGTGAGAACACTATCATCAAGCCACATATCATTCATAATCTTAAGCAGAATTATAAAAAAGTATTATCTTTGTTTGATAATGATGAAGCAGGTCACACTGCAATGGAGACATACAAACGTGTATATAATATAGATGGTATATATATTAAATCTGAAAAAGATATATCAGATGCAGTTAAAAAGTATGGGGCCGAAGCAGTTAAGCCTAAGTTGTTTAACTTAATAAAATCAAGCATATGAAATGGTGGATACCGGGTAATGTACCAAGCTCAAAGAATAGTAGAAGGTGGACAGGAAAATACTTTATAGCAAGTAAAACTGTTATGAAGTATAGAACAGACACTAAAGGAGATTATATAAGAATAGCACCTCAGTTTAAATATGAGATTGCTAAGTATGAATTCCCTCTTACTATAACCTTTAAGTTTGTTAGGGGTAGCCGCCATAAGTTTGATTACATTAATCCATGTCAAACTGTACAAGATGATATGGTTAAACATGATTGGATTGAAGATGATAACTGTGAATTTATAATACCAAAGTTTGAAACATATGAATATGATAAAGAAAATCCAGGGGTCTGGATTGAAATTGAAGAACAGTTAAATAAATTAAAAGATGAATGATAATATAATAGTAATATGGCCGAGCTAAATGTAGAAGTATATGATAAGCTTATAGAAATGATGAGATCCTCCAACCCGGAGGATTTTTTTATGGGTTTAGAATTATATAAAAATCACAATAGGACACATGTCCTGGATTTACTAATGATTAAATCTTTTGGTGGAACCAAGAGAATAGACTTTATGAAGGGTATTGGATTTGATGAGATCAAGTACAACTGGAGATTTAGGTTAAATCACTTTGAAAAATTAGTAAATAATAATAATGAACGTTTAATATTTGAAAGACTAAAAGATGAATACAACTATTAACATACAAAAAATAGTAGATAAAGTATCTAAAGCTTGTAAGTCACTGATGTTTAAGGAACCATTCTATGGTTTGTTTCTCGTTGGAATGAACAAGAAATATAGAAATGATTTGCCCACTGCAGGTGTGAGCAAGAATGGAATGGGTGTGCAGCTAGCAATTAATCCAGAATTCTTTGATGGACTAAATGAAAAACAACAGATTGGTTTATTAAAGCATGAGATATTACATGTGTCTTTTGGGCATTTGTTAATAAGAGATAAGTTTGATGATATGAGATTGTTTAATGTAGCCGCAGACATAGAGATCAATCAGTATATTGATCATGATTATCTTCCAGAAGGTGGTCTAACATTAGAAACATTTTCTGAATTAAATCTTCCAACAAGAGCAGGTACTAAGGTGTATTATGATCTTCTAAAGGGAGCACAACAAGATGGTACGTCTCCTACACTAGATAACATATTAGGTAATATGGATGGGGCTAGTCCTTATTGTCATCCTACATGGGATGAGTTTGAAGAATTATCTGAAGCTGATAAGAAGTTAGTTCAAAAACAAATTGAACATCAGTTAAAAGAAACTGCTGAAGCTACTGAAAAAAGATGTGGTTCAATACCTGGTGAATTAGCAGAGATAATAAGGAAGTTAAATGAAATAGAACAACCAGCATTTCCGTGGAAGCAATACTTAAGAAGATTTGTTGGTAATTCTAGTATTATATACACTAAGAAACTTAGGCGTAAATATAATAAAAGGTATACTGGTAGTCCAGGGCTTAAGATTAAATACAAGAATCATATCTGTGTTGGTGTTGACACAAGCGGATCTGTATCTAATGATGAACTTAAAGAGTTCATGAATGAGCTTACACACATGCATAAAACGGGTCACAAAATTACAGTAGTACAGTGTGACACAAGTATAAATTCCGTAGAGGAATTCAATCCAAGAAAGGATTGGGAGATCAAAGGTAGAGGAGGCACAAGCTTCCAACCTGTAATAGATCATTACAATGAAAAGGGGCATTACACTGCTCTAATATATTTAACAGATGGTGAAGCATATACTCCAGAAGACTGTCCAAAGAATGCTCTTTGGGTACACAGTTCTCGTTGTAGTATAAATGAAGACTTACCAGGACTCAAAATTCAAATTAATAAATAAAAGAAATTATGGCACAAGTAAATTTAAACATTGATGAACTAAAAGGATTTGTAAATCACGTAGTAGATAATAACAGATTCTTACAGAAGCAAGGAAAGAAACCAGTAGCAATTGAAGTTGTTGGTGAGTCCGGTATTGGTAAGACAACATCTATCATGGATATGGCTAAGGAACATGATCTAGATTTTGTTAAGTTAAACTTAGCACAGATAGAAGAGTTGGGTGACCTTGTAGGTTTTCCTACTAGACAATTCCAAATGTATAAAGAGAAGCAAGTACCTGTTAAGGGTGATGATGTAAACTATGGTAGAACTGGCGCTGCAACTGATGATCTACTTAAGCTAGCAAATAAAACTACTACTAAGAAAGTTGGTCAGTGGGTTGATGAGTTAGCTGTATCTGAATATCTTAAGAGTGGATGGAAGATGACCGGTGCAAACCGTATGTCTTACTGTGCACCTGAATGGATAGCAGGAAGAAAGAAAGGTGGTATCCTTTTACTTGATGACTGGAATCGTGCAGATACAAGATTCATCCAAGCAGTTATGGAGTTAGTAGACCGTCAGACTTACATCTCATGGACTTTACCAGAAGATTGGCACATCATCTTGACAGCTAATCCTGATAACGGTGATTACATGGTTAATAGTATTGACTCAGCACAGAAGACAAGATACATTACAGCTAATCTAAAGTTTGATGTAGATGTATGGGCTCGTTGGGCAGAAGAAGAAGGTATAGACACTAGATGTATTAACTTCTTATTAATGCATCCTGAGTTAGTAACTCAAGAGACTAATGCTAGATCTATATCAACATTCTTTAATGCTATATCTAGCTTTGATAACTTTGATGAAAACCTACCATTAATCCAAATGATTGGTGAAGGTAGTGTAGGTGAGGAGTTTGCTTCTATGTTTACAATATTCATTAACAATAAGTTAGACAAGTTAGTTACACCAAAAGACTTGTTAACTCATGAGAATGAGGCATACATAGTAGGAGAGTTGAGCAGTTGTGTTGGTAAAGAAGATACTTACCGTGCAGACATTGCTTCAACATTAGCAACAAGACTTGCTAACTATGCTGTTGTATACTCTAAGGAGAATACAGTTAATCAGAAGATTACTGATAGACTATTAAAATTGTGTACTAAAGATTACTTTTCTAATGATCTTAAGTATTTAGTTGTTAGAACTATCTTTAATGGTAACAAGCAGAAGTTTAATAAGTTTATGATGAATCCGGAAATTATTAAAATGACACTTAAGTAATATGAGTAAAGAATTGCACAAAGATGTGCGTTCTATGACACAAACAGTTACTAATTTAGGGCTCTCTAGTACAGACATCAATGGTATGATCTGTTCTAGAGATAGCTCTAAACGTACTACAGTAATTGTAAGTGATTGTGGAGACGCATGGGAAAAACATAAAGATTGGGTTACCGGGGATAAAGAAACTCCCTTAAGAAATATGAATGGTAAGAAAGCATTTATCTTACCAGGGTCAAGTATATCTGCAGATAGAATGAAGCAGGAACTTAGTGAACATAGCATAAAGATAACTAATAAAGTTTCTGACGCAGATATATTTATTACTAACTATAATGTATATGAAGATCTTAATCATTCAGAAAATCTTCCAATGCGTAAGATCATGTTTAAAGTAAATAACGGTTATAGTATAACTGAATTTGAAACTCATGAACCTCTGTGTGATGCAATGAATGATTGGATGGAACAAGAGCAAGTGGGGCATGTGATAAATGATCCTGGTATGTGGGAAAAACTAAACAGTAGTTTGTCTTATGCTGAATATGATTCTCTTCCATATGATTGTTATGTATATACAGGAATGGGATTAGAAATATTAGAGAAGATTAGAAATGGTGCTGAGACAGTAGATGAAGACAGAGTCTTACGTGAATCTCCTAACATGCAACCTTTAACAGATGAATTGTTAGAAACTATTGTGGCTATGTATAATAGCGGTGATGATGACAAAGAGATGTTAGTTAAGATTCTTCCTACTATTCAGTCTGATATTAACCACCATTTGATCTGGAAGATGTGTCAAGAAATTAGTCATTACAGAATTTCATCACGTAATAAAGACTTTAGTCATTGGGTTGATGATATTAGATTTGACTGGTATCAAAGACTAAGTGCTGAAGATTTTATAAAAGAGCATGATGAATTAGGAGTATTAACTCCTGTAGGATTTAAATACATGGAGCCTAAATGTAGATCAGATATTTATATATCTAATAGAGATTTGTATGTATTTAAAGTAGAGATTAAACCAGAGTATAGAGAAAAGTATTTAAAAATTAAAAATTAATAAAATGAAATTGATAAAAATTTATGATTTAAACTGGCAAATGCCTTCTGATGATGAAGGAATTGCTCATGCTAAAATAAAAAAAGAAAATATAATCTTAAAAGATCCGGGTCATTACATACCTGATGTATTCTTAACTGCTAAAGATGCAGAACGTAACCGTGGTGGTGGTTATGACAGAATGGATAAGTATGTTAGAAGTATGATAGATGAATTAAAATCACAACAAGTCCATGACTTTAGTGGTATTAAAACTATGTACAGGTATCCAAAATTAAATTTATCTAGAGATAAGGTATCTTTATTTTGTACTGATAATGACATAAAAGTTATTAGAGATGCTAGCAAAGCTGATGTTAGAATATTATCTTATGGTTTATTAACTAACATAATCAAAGAGACATGGTATTCTGAGTACGTAACTGTTGATATGTTTAAGGAAGTTGTTCAGAATAATACTGCGTCTTTTGACAATTGGTTAGAGATAATTAAAGTAATTGATGGATTAGAAGATGACTGTTTAATTAATACTAGAAATGGTAACTATTATTATCATCCTGATTGTATTGAAAAATATTTCAAGCCGGTGATGACTTCTTTTAATCAGAATAGCAACGCAATTGATTGTAGAGCTTTTATAGAAAGTAAGAATGCTGAAACCTTTAAAGATATAGTTAGTGGAAACTTTAAATGGATCTTAGATGAAGACGCTAATAAATTAATGTCTTCTGACTCAGTTACATTAGATGATGAAATGTATCTTCAGTTAAAGGATATGATTAAGTCTGGTAACAAAGAAGATATTACAGTAGCAATGACAACGTTGGCAAACTGTAACATTGAAACATCTAAGACTTATATAGCAATATTATTCTTTCATTACTTTGAAACTTTTAAGAATACCAAAACTTATAACACGGTTAACTTTAAGAGTTTAAGAAAAGCTTTTCAGAAATATTATGACAATACAAGTTATAACTATGGGAATGCAGTTAGGTATGAGAATCTTATAAGGCTTCTTGTTGAAGATGATGCTTTAACTAAGAATGCAATGGAGCATGTATTAGATTTAGTATTTGAAGAAGTAGTTCTTAATGCTACAGGTCTAGCAAATTCAAAGGAAGTATTCAAAATAGAAAGAAGTTCTATAAGTTTAACTCCTGATATGAAGAGTAAAGTAAAGAGTGTAGGGTTTAATCAAGCGGTCAAAGAGGCCAGCACCCTAGAATTAAATGACGGATTACCATTTTAATATGACAGACAAAGAGCAAATATTTAAAGATAAGTATGACAGAGGAGAATTTAAGTTTTCATATTCAAGTATGAATAGACTTAGGTTCTCCCCTAAGCTTTTCTACAAGGACTATGTCCTTAAAGATAGAGAAGTAAGAACAGAAAAGCATCTAATAGAGGGCAGGTTGTTACATCTATTATTATTGCAACCAGATAATTTTAAGAATGATTTTGCATTACTACCGGGTAAGATACCATCAGATGCTGTGCGTAGAGTCCTTAATGAAGTTAAAGGAAATGCTGTTGGGGACTTAGAAGATTTAGAACCTGAGATCATTAGTGCATTGAAACATCAGAATTTATATCAGTCTATCAAAGATGACTCAAAGAGATTATCTAAGGTACTCACGGATGATAACAAGGAGTATTTTAAATTTCTACTTGTATCAGAGGGTAAAGACATCATTGATCAGGATATGTATGACAGAACATTAGAACGTGTAGAGATTGTTAAGTCAAAGAAAGATATAATGGATTTACTTGATCCAGTTATAACAGACTTTGAGTTAGATGAAACTGAATCATTTGCAGAATCATACCTAGAATGTGATCTAAGGGATATTAAGTTTGGTCTTAAGGGTTATGTAGATAAATACATTATAGACCATAAGAAAAGAGCAATCACTATCATAGACATAAAAACGTCAGGTAAGTCTATCGTCAGTTTTGTTGACACTGTAGATTATTATAATTATTGGATGCAGGCTGCTGTTTATACAATGTTGGTATTAAAAAATATACCAGATGGTATACAAGGTTACAAAATAAACTTTAACTTTATAGTAGTAGATACGTATAATCAAGTGTATAATTTTGAAGTAAGTGAAGCTACAATGCAATCATGGGGTAAGCAACTCATGGAAGTATTAAAGGCGTGTAAGTTTCACTTAGAAGAAATGAACTTTGATTTACCGTATGAGTTTATTAATAATAAAGTTGTGTTATAAATGTATACAGAATACTTCCAAAAAAGCAAAGTCTTCCTCTATCCTTTATTAGGTATAAAGAAAGGGGTGGATTTTGTTCCAGTAGAAACGTTTTTAAGTTGGGCGGATAATTTCACCGTAAAGGATAAGAAATTTATTTGTCTATATGAACAAAAAAAGAGTGAAGAGTGGTCAAGATTTGAAAATGACTTTTTGTTTTCTAATATATTATTTTTTGATTATGTCTCTCTTGATAAGAATGTTCACCTATATGTGTTTGATATGAGTGATTTTGCTTCTGACTATGTAAGCCTGGTCAGAGGAAAATACTCTAATTTCACTGAGTCAACAAAAGATACTGTTATGAATTTCTTTGGTGAGAAAGGTGCAATAGCAAGATATGTTGAAGAATTTTTATATCCTAAGTACTATATGGATCAATATGCAGAAGAACTTAATGTTGATGTATCACAGCTGCAAGAGGTAGGAGAACTATGTAGTAAACCGGATATGGATAAAGAACACCTTATATATAAAAAACCTGACAAAGCTATTATTTTTAAGAATAAAATGTTATCTTTGTATTCTAATTCAAAATATATTTTAAAATGAGTAAAGGAAACACAAAACCAATGTATGGACAGAATATGTTGCTAACAACATCAAACTGGGGACCATACAAAACATTCAAGTTAACACCTGTTACTGTGGATTGTCCATATGTAGAGGTTATTTTTGACCCAAGTAGTAAAATACTTGCTGTTATTTCAAGAATTAATAAAAATTCTTATCACTTTGTTCCAAAGATTGATGACAATGGAGATGAAGTCAAAATGAAAATTGGTAAAAGACCAAATGGTAAAGACACCAAAGAACAAAGAGTTATGATGCAAACACATGCTGAGTATTATATTGTAGAAGAAACTGAAATCAAGGATTTCATTGAGAGATTTGCAATAAATGCTGATTCATATGAATATGCTCCTATCATTGAGAATGATGTGGAGGAAATGAAAAGAGCACTTTCTTCCGAGAAAGCAACTAACCTGAACTTAGTTTAGGGTTTTCTTTATTAACCAATCCAGGGAAAGGGACTTCGGTCCCTTTTTTTGGTCTCAAATTTAAACCAATGTCAACAATAATATTATTAGCAGTACTTGCAGGTACCTTTTTTCTAGGGAGATATGCACTAGAAGAAGGTCGTAGAATAGAACAACAAAATCAATTAATGAAAAACATGGAAGCTTATGAAAGAAAATATAAAAAAGTTTATAGAAGGGATAATAAAAGCAAAACAGGACAAAAAAGATAACGGTCCAATAGAAATGACTGCAGATCAGTTGTGGAAATATAGTGGTGAAATTGAAGAAGAGAATGAAAATTTAAAATTATTCAATGCTCATCATAATAAAGCTGCTGATAGAGCAAATTTTGATGCAGATATGGATGCTCAAGATCCTAAATGGGGAAGATTTAAAATATGAAGAACCATTGGGTAATGGATTATGAAACATTGTGTAATTTCTTTTGTGGAGTATTTAAACATTACAAAACAGAAGAGACTAAAACATTTGTTATTCATAAATTCAGAGATGATAGAAAAGCTTTTATAGAATTTCTTGAACAAAATAAAAATAATAAAGAGTATCATATATCATTTAATGGTTTAGGATTTGATGCACAGATAACACACTGGTTTCTTGATAAGAAGAAGGCTGTGCTAGCAGCATCAACTGAAGACTTAGTTCATCATATATATGAGGAAGCACAAGCTACTATTCAAAGATCTAACAACAGAGAGTTCTCTAAGTATCCTGAATGGAAGATGGTCATTCCTCAAATAGATGTATTCAAGTTAAATCATTGGGATAATATGGCAAAACTATCTAGCCTAAAATGGATAGAGTATACAATGGATTGGAATAATATTCTTGATATGCCTATTGCTCATGACACAGAAATAACTACTCAACAAGAAGTTGATATGGTTATTGATTATTGTATCAATGATGTAAGAGCAACTCAAGAAATATATAATAGATCCAAAGCGCTAATAGGATTAAGAAAAGATTTATCACAACAATATAATATTAATTTATTTAATGCATCTGAACCTAGGATCAGCAAGGAACTGTTTGGTTACTACCTCAGCAAAGAGTTAGACATACCCAAATGGGAACTTAAGAAGATGAGAACGTTTAGAAAAGTAATTAAGTTACAAGATATTATATTACCTTATGTATCATTTAAAACACCAGAGTTTCAAAAACTTCTTGAAAGATTTAAAACTGTAGAATTAGACCCTCTTAATATAAAAGGGGCCTTTAAGTATAGTGTTAAATATAAGGGAGTGAAAACAGATTTTGGTTTAGGAGGAGTACACGGTGCAGCAAGCCCCGGTGTATATGAGCCTCAAGAAGGAGAGATAATAATGTCATCAGATGTTACATCTTTCTATCCTAATCTAGCAATTAAGAATGGTTGGTCTCCAGCACACTTACCTAAGTCACAGTTTTGTGAACTATATGAGTGGTTCTTTACAGAAAGAAAAAAGATTCCTAAGAGTAATCCTATGAATTATGTATATAAAATTATACTTAATAGTACATATGGTTTATCTAATGATAAGAATTCTTTTCTGTATGATCCGGAGTTCACAATGCGGATTACAATCAATGGGCAATTGACGCTCATGATGCTTTATGAAATGATTATGGAAGCAATACCAGAAGCACGTGCAATTATGCAAAACACTGACGGTATTGAGACTATTATTCCTGAGTCAGCAAAGGAAGAGTATTATAAAGTATGTAAGCAATGGGAAGAGGCAACTGAACTAAATTTAGAACATGATGAATATCAAAGACTTATCTTTGGAGATGTCAATAATTATATTGGTATTTTTAAACCTGTTGAGACAGACCTAACTACATGGAGAGAAATAAAAAGAAAAAATTCTCACTATTTATTTAAAGTAGAGAAGGATAAATTCTATTATTCACCTGTTAAATGTAAGGGTCGTTTTGAATTCACAGGATTAGCACTTCATAAAAACAAATCCAAGCTTGTAATACCAAAAGGTATATATGAATATTTTGTAAACAATAAGTTACCTGAAGAGTATCTTAAAGAAAACACAAATATTCTAGACTATTGTATTGGTTCTAAAACTAACAATGGTTGGCAAGTAAAAGCGGAGTATGTAAAAGAAGGTGAAGCTAAGTCAGATAACCTGCAAAAAATTAACAGATATTATATTACTAAATCAGGATCCAAGTTAATTAAAGTTAACAAGAATGATGGGCGTATAATACAGTTAGAAGCAGGCCCCTGGATGAGTACCGTGTTTAATAATATGGAACTAAAAGGGAAGTTCTCTGAGTATGATATTAACTATAAATATTATCAGCAAGCTATAGAGAAAGAGATCAATAATATTCTAGGATTTAGTAGTAATCAATTAAACTTATTTTAATAAATTTGTAACAATATGGGACATAAAAAAGCAATAACAACAACAAAAGCATTCCTTGAGAATGCATCCTTACCACAACATGGTAAGACGTATACAGTGGTATCACATAAAGAAGTGATGGATCACACACAGAAACTATTGAAAGTCAATGGTTTAACGGTTGATAATCAAACCTTTAGAGCAAGTCATAATGCTAATGTAGCACAAGGTATTTATCATATTAGTAGTCCTGGGATGACTCAGGATGCTGATATGGGAATGATGTTTGCTTGGACCAATTCATATGATAAGAGTACTAGATTCCAATGCGGCATAGGAGCTTATGTATTTGTATGTAATAATGGAATGGTTCATGGAGATATAGCTACGTTTGGTAGAAAGCATACTGGAACTGCTAATGCAGATATTGCATTATCAATTGCAGGTCAAATAAGTGTGGCAAAGCAAAACTTTAATCAGCTTATTACTGATAAGAATGCTTTTCAGGGTATAACTTTATCACTTAAAGAACAAGCAGAATTAGCAGGACGTTTATATATGCAAGAAAAACTTGTAGATAGTCAACAAATGTCTGTTATTAAAAATGAGATGGAAAAACCATCATTTGCTTATGGTGTTGATCCTGACACAGCGTGGATGTTTTACAACCATGTTACACAAGCTTTCAAGTCAACTCACCCAAGAGACTGGATGAAAAAGCAATCTAAGTTTCATGAGTTTATGACAGGAGAAGTATTAAGCACATCTCATGTAGCTCCTAAAGATAACTATACTAACCCAGAAGATGATATTCAAATGCCTGAAGAACATTTAATAGAACTACCTGATGGTAAAACTATTGATGAATTAGATGCTGCAAGATCAGAAAATGAGCAAAGTGATTATGATTCTTCATCAAATGTATTTTCACTATGACAAAGAAGAAGAATGGACATAATAAATATTATTATGATACATATAGAAACTATCCATATAATTACTCAACACCTGGGGACGTGAAGATGTCATGTCCACCAGGACTAGAGTTTAATAAACCTTACTCTATTGATGATCTTAAACCTAATAGAAAAGATTTTCCTATATATACAGGAGTTGTTAAGTATTTCCCTGATGCACTAAAGGAAGTATCTAATATATCACGTATAGGTAATGAGCAACACCATCCGGGTGAGCCTTTACATTGGGATAAAAGCAAGAGCACGGATCATCTAGATGCTTTAATGAGACATTTATTACAGGCTGATGAACATGATGATGGGTGTTTACATCTTGCTAAGGTAGCATGGAGAGCATTGGCCGCTTTACAACATAAGTTAGAAAGCAAGGATCTTGATGATCCTAATCAGCAAAAACTATTTTGATTGTGTTTGAAGTGAGGTAGTTTATTACTAGGATGTCTTCTAGTATGATGTTTAATCTGCAATTTATTGTTAAGAGTGTGCCTCAGCGTTAACACGGACCCCTGAACTGGTTTTTATTTTACGTAATTCATAAGCTTCAAGATTATTCAAGACTGACTGATGGAAAGACATCTACCCTTTGGGTAACAACTAACTAAACTAAATAAAAAATGGAATTAATTTACATTATTGGAGGAGTAACCCTGTATATAACAGGGATAGTTACTGGCATGTATGCCGCATCACAAATTGAAGGTCACATAAACAATAGAATCAATGGAAGGAAAAAGAAGTAGTTACATTGGAGCATTCATTGGATTTTGTGGACTTATATTAACAACAATTATCATGGCTATAACTAATTTATGAGCACTCTTGTGTTTGCAATAATAGTTATAGCATGGTGGTTTATTACTTATACACTAATAAAAGAACATGGCAATTAAAAAACAAAAAACAAAAACATTAATAACAAAACAAAATAATAATAGTTCTGACTGCATAGCTCCCAATATAATCTACGGATGTATGGGGGGTTGTGTAAATACTTACTGTTATATGGCAAGATATAATGGTAAAAGAGTTTACGTCAACACAAATGTTGATGACATATTTAATTCTGTTCTTGCTTGGGAAGCGGGCTACACTAAAGTTCCTAACCAACAAGATCCAGTATATACAATGGTAGACATAGCTTGTAATTCAGATTTAGTTCTAATGCAAAAGTTTATGCCTGAACCATTACATGATTACCTTAAGCGCTTTGATGATCACCCTCAGTTAAATAGTACTATGGCTACTAAGTATCCGGGTCTCCTTAAGCTTGATGTTAATCATTTTAATAAACCACCTAGAGTAAGGGTAAGCCTTATGCCTCAAGCTTATTCAGATGTATTAGAACCTAAGATGCAGAAGATAGAGAGCCGAATAGCTGATGTTAATCGGCTCAAAGAATTAGGATGGGAAGTACACTTAAATTATTCTCCTCTTATATTTATGCCCGGTTGGTCTAAGCATTATGATCAGCTATTTAAACGTGTTAAAGAAGTGGCAGGTGAAAACAAGTGTGAAGTTATAGCACTTACTAATCATGTTAATCAAATGATTAAAGCTAGTGATGAGGCCCGTGAGATTATGAAGTATTCAGATGAAGTTAAAAACAGATCAGGAGTGATGAGGTATCCTATAGCAAAGAAGCATAAGCTTCTAGCAATGTTTAAGGAAATATACTCAAATCATTTTGACACAAAAACAATTAGATATATTTTTTAATATGGAAGAACATGACATAAAATATTTATTAGAAAGGGGAATATGGGTAAGCTGTAGACCCTATAGAAAAAAATGGGAGTTCATGGTATATGAACGCAAAACAACCGGATGGGTAAAAAGAAAAAGAAAACTATTTACTCACCCGGCTGCTGCATATGATTGGGCAATCAATTATTTAGCAACTATATATGATTTTGACTAAACTCCCTTAGTCCAGAAGCCGTACTCCATAACTGCAGTAACAGCAGATCCTTTAAACTGCACTTTAGCACCTGCCTCAAGAGGAACTATTGCAAACTCACCTTTAGCTAATTTAGCTAGAGGAGATTGTGTTACTGTAGCTGTACCTGACTCAGTACATGTAGCTGTTGCTACAACTTGTACATGAACTGTTTCAGATCCTGGAGACGTATTCATAATATACAAATAAGTATCTACAGCATTCTTACTACCGTCTAAATCAGAAATAGTTGTTGCATATGTTGTTGTTAATTTTGTTGTACCAACTTGAACAGTTGGATTTGTTACTGTAAGCGCTTTGCTTTTATCTATATTTAACACGTCACTAGTTGTACCAGTGCCTGTTAAAGTAAGTCTTGCTGTAATTGTTGCCATTTTTCTATAGTGTTTTAATTATTTACTTTTTTTTCTTGTTTTAGGGTAGTTTCTTTTACTACCTTTTACTCTACTTTTTTCTTTTTTGCCTCTATTCTTTGAAGCAGACATAACAACTGTCTTCTTAGAACGGGGCCCGCTTGGGTGATGAAGATCTTTTCCATCTCCTTTACGTACTTTACCAACCTTGAGACCTTGTCTACGTGATTTGTTTCTAGCTGCTCTATCCTTTTTTGCTTTAGTAGAGGACTGAAACTTCTTGTATTCTTTTTTATAATCTCTTTTAGTTGCCATAGTATATTATAATATACTAAATTTACAGCTCAAACCCAAAGTTTAAAACTATAAATCTATGCTCAACACCAGGATTACAGTACAATTCAAGTAATGTAAGTCTTCCTAATCTAATTGAGACATCATATATCTCTTTTTTATTTCCTTGTCTCCAAGAATTTATCCAATTTATTTTTTTCATCTTTATCTTTTTCCACCAAAGTATGCTACTGCATGACCTTCAGCAATTAACAATTCATTTAAGTTTTCAATCTTACCTTCTGTATCTATAGTTATTTCACCAAGACACCTGCCGTATTTGCCCACACCGTGGGATTTTAATTCAATTCTACAGCAGCATTCAAGTAAACACTTAACTCTATCTTTTGCAGCTAGGCCCCGTTTCTTTTCTTCAAGGTCTCTAGTTCGTGACTCAGGAGTATTTATACCCATGAATCTTATACGTTTCTTAACCTTGACATCAAAGCCCAGGTCAATATATGCATCAATAGTATCACCATCAATGACCCGTATAAGTTCAATAGTATAAGTATACATTACTTAGTACACTTTTCCTTGTGAGATCCATCACAAGAACCGTCTTCTGCTTTTGTTTTACCACATACACATTGTCCCATTATTTCTTTGTTTTTTCTAGTGAACGGCCACCAAAGTAGGCACCAATCACCGTGATTAATACTAATTGCAATAAATCAGTCCATTTAGCTTCAACAACAAAGTTGATAACACCTGCATCAATAAATATTAATAGCACGGTACTAACAACTAAGAATGCTAATACTAATGGTCTAATGTTTTTAGATAGCCATGAGTCAGACTTCATATCAGCTTCCCACCTTGAAGTGATTTGCTTTTCCATCTCTATCTCATAAGTAGCTACAAGTTCTTTCATTTTTTGTTTAGCGGCCAGCTTCTCTTCGTCTGAAGTGTGGAGTCCATCAATGACACCACCAACACTTTCAACAAGATCTTTTGCTCCTCCACTAAATATAGTTCCTAGTATACTCATATTATTTTTATTTATTATACTTGACCACCACACCCACAGCCTTTCATTCCTTTCTTTTTCTTAGGAGCTCTAGATATTTTAGTTAGTAAACTAGCTTGTCCCCCCTTTCTATAAGAAGGCATTTTGTTTGGACGTGTAGAACCACCTGTTCCGTACTTCATACCCGCCCTTCTCATATTATTTGGCATAATTTTATTTTTTTAAGCAGCAGTCTGGTCCACACCAGCCTAAGCATACTTTGTTAAACGTTACCTTACATAATAAAATACAAATAAATTTTTTCATAACCTTAAGATTTTTTAATTTTTTCAAATGCACTAATACCAAAACACCCTAATGTTACCATAACAAAAGAGTTGTATATAGTGTCGTTAATTTCTAATTCACCACCTCCCACATACCCTAGGTACATAAGAGCGGTTCCCAAATCTATAATAGCAAACAGCACCATTATAGCAAAAGATATAAACCCAACTACATTCTTTTCATTTATATCGTTCTTATCTTTAAATAATTTCCACATTATCTTCTCTGTATTACATCTAAATACCCTGTCTCAGTTTCTTTTTCTGAAGAAACCCATACAGCAACTATTGGTTCATTTTGTGAGTCTCCACACTCTAAGTATAATCTATCTATATAAAAATCTTTTAAACTAAAGGTAGCACCTACTGGAACTTCTGTATTATACTGTAGCATCAATGCTACATCAGGAGGATTTAATTCAGTTGTTAAAACTCCCCCAGCAAAAGTACCTCTTTGAAACACACCTACATGTATAACTACAGGACCAGATTTATTAATATTACAGAAAGTAACTTCTTTAAACTTTGCTGTATCCTGTTGCATATCTGAAACTCCGCTAGGCCCACACTTATCAATAGGGGTCCATTCACGGATCTTCATAACTCTTGTTCCTAGTCCTATTACAGGTTTTATTATTACTGGCATAATTTATTTTTTTATTTTGGTGTTGGGCCTGATGCTGCTGGAACAGAAGGGCCATTAGCATTCTGTGACAACACAGACTTTGTTGATATTATTAAACCGTTTCTAACTGTTATCTCTAGATAACTATTTACTCCTTTTACTACATCAGCTAAAACTGTAAGTGTACCACTAAATCCAACAGTTGCTGTTAGATAACTTGGATCTTTAGCAGGTACCCATGTTGGGGTTACGTCTGCATTAGCTGCTATACTTTGAAGTTTTATATATTCTGTTTTGGTCATCAGCCCTGTTGCAGTTCTGCTTGCATCATTAACAGATACAACCGGTTTCTCTGGATCCGTAGCATCTACAGATACAGGGGCCGTCCCTCTTACTTCTTTAACTTCACCAACATTTCTTGTTGCTCCTGTTGCAACACCAGCTAACTTAGTAAAATCAGCAGCAGTCATTGTACCTCTACTACTTCCAGAAGCAGCGGTAACAGATACTACAGGTTTTTCTACATCAGTATTATCTACTTGAATTGGAGATGTGCCTCTCACTTCTTTTACTTCATCACCTTTAGCGCACTTGCAATCCTTCTCTTTAACTAGTCCGTCTGATTCTCTAACTAAAACTTTATCAGATGTACCTGTCTCAATAGTTTCTATGTATATCTTATTTCTAAATCTAGATATAAATCCCCATATATGTTGTCCTAACCAACTCATTTAACACTTCCATCTTTTCATAGCAAGCGCTTTACGTGTTGGCTTACCATTTGGTTTTTTCATTGGACCTTTCATACCTTTAAATCTAGCACAAAAAGATTTCTTTCTTGGGCCTCCGCCTGGTTGAGGAGCCTTAAGATTAGACCCGGTCTTTTTATTAATCATTTTACGGCCCTTAGCAGTTAGTCCACCCTTTTTGCTTTTGCAACCGTTTTTAATACCACAACCTTTAGTAGCACCTTTTTTCTTAACTGTTTTTTTCTTAACTGTTTTCTTTTTAGTAGCCATTATTTCTTACGTTTTTTAATAGAGCTAGTTCTACGGCCCATTCCTACTTTCTTTTTTTCAGCAACAGCTTTAGCTTTTTGTGACTTAGATAAAGATCCCCATGTACGTGGTGTTTTCTTTGACACACGTTTAGTAGGTCTACACTTTTTAGTCTTCTTATTTTTAGAAGATCCACAAGGGTTACCCTTTTCATCTTTCCACTTCTCTTTAAACCAACGTTTAAGATTAGCTCCTGCTTTTGTTTTTCTTACTGCCATTACTTTATTTTACCTCTACGTTTTCTACACTTAGCAATATATCCACTAGCATAAGCACTAGGAAACACACTATACTTAGCCTTAGCTTTATGGTAGCAAGCATCTTTTTTACTTTTTGTTTTTTTCTTTTTAGCCATAATTAAAATATTTTGTAGTTAATACCAAATTTAAAGTTATACCACTTTCTGTCCCAGTATTTATTATACTTACCTTCTACAAAGGCTCCAAGATTTCTTGTTACTTTATAACCAAAGATCATTCCTGCAGAATAATCCAACCATTGTTTACCATCATTAAAGTTATGATATGAAAACTGCCCGCCATCATTATAGTGATAAGGTAGTACGTTACCCCATGCATGCAGCCATATGTCTTTGTTATATTTATAGTAATCAAATCCTATAATCAAAGAATGAACCCATTGACTTTGTAATTCAGCTCTCTCAGCGTCAACATAGTTAGAAAGTATTTCAGGAACAACCACTGCTTCCCACACTTCTACGCTATTTGCTACAACGTTACCAGAAGGACTTAAGTACTCTATATTCTCAGGGTCAGAAAAGTTGACCGTGTAACCTTCATCAAGCGCTAGTTGAGTATAGTGCAAGGTCCCGTTAGGTAACATCCACTCCTCAAGCGGATTAAATCCATAGGGCTCTGAGATTCTCTGACATGCCCCCACGTTAAAAGAGAGTTTGCCCTTTGAATTAATCCTTGCTCGTTGAGAACTTTCAAAATATTTTATGTCTGCAAATCCATCTTGTAAGTATTCTACTTTAGCCATCCACTTCGTTGTATTGTACCTTAAGAAATGGTTCTGGTTAACAAACCTAATACCTTGTTGCCTCGCATAATCTACTTCAAATAAATATTCAAATCCTTTCTTTACTCTTCCTATAGTAGCTGCATCGTTATATGATGTCTCTGTCCCATCTTTAAATGGTAACTGTGGTTCGTATTGAAATCTTTGTATCTTTCTAATCCCTAATGTTAATGTATAATCATAAGGGGTCTCTACTACTTCGTTAAGTAACGTCCCTGTTTTTATATCATAAACAGTCTGATCAGCTACTGAGTTGTTCCCATTAACTGATGTATAAATCGTTGAATACTTAAAGAAATCACTAAATATTTGCCCATTAGTTGTTAAACTAACGCAAAATAATAATATAAAAATAATTGTTCTCATAGGTTTAAAAAGTAAAGTCATATTTTGTTTTAACATATGTGTTTAGTTGAACTAGTTGTTCTGGTGATAGCACTCCTTTGAAAAGCATAAACTCATAAATCTTACCTGTAAAGTATTGTGAAGTATTATTTCCCTTACCAACATAAAGTGCTCCTACTGTATTAACAGGATCACCAGTTATAGTTCCAGGAGTATTTGAATCTCCGTTAAATACAACTGATATTTGATCATTAACATTATCAACAATCTGTAAACAAAAACCAAAATCATTTTCACTTGTACCTACAGGATTAATAGAGTCATTAGCTTGTCCACCTTGAGCATAAGTTGTTCCAATTAAAGTAGAACCGCTCCATCTAAAAGCATAACCATTAGGAGATCTACCTCCAGTTATTCCTGAAACACCTGAAAAAGCATCATTTTCTTGAACTACAGCTATTGTATAATCTTCACCATAATTAACTGATTGTGCATTACCTCCTGAATCATATAACTGATAAGATTGTCCTCCACCTAGATGACTAGAAAAATTAAAACCATTTTGACCATTTAAGTTGCTGTATACAGGAGTACCACCTATAGATGCAAGATAAGCAGTAGACCAGGGTGTAACTGTTGCTTTATTAGAAATTGATTCTATATTACCAGTAGATTCAACTACTGTGGGTCTGTCTGTCCAGTCAAACCACAATATAATATCATCACCACCTATATCAGTTGGTCCCTTAAGACCATCAAAATATTGTGTTTTAGTTATTGGTAATCCTAGTCCTAAAATATCCATTATACTGTAGCTGATGTAGACGTATTTCTTCTAGCATAGAGTAAACACTTTCCAGACACTAATGTAAGTGTGCG
>Ga0098037_1000077_pt1 | contig 72846 bp, 79 predicted proteins | sample 5_EtaG_FD_75050 | JGI IMG/M metagenome (GOLD analysis project Ga0098037, IMG submission 75050) | Marine viral communities from the Subarctic Pacific Ocean - 5_ETSP_OMZ_AT15132 metaG | ecosystem: Environmental > Aquatic > Marine > Oceanic | place: Pacific Ocean | collected 2015-01-08 | reverse complement strand
GCACCGAGATCTTGCGTGCTTCCTACACCAAACAAGAACAACTGTAGTTGAGTGGGATCCCACCTAGACACAAAGCCTTCGACGGTAATACCAGTCGGGCCTGTAGCGTTTGCACCAGACGCACCTGTGATGTTGTCTGCGAAAGTAAATACCCTTTCACCAAAGGTAAATCCAGCAGTCAAAGCACCAGCAGGACCAGTCATCGTAAGAACAATTTCAGCACGAGGGTCTATCGGTAGGTTGAATGTTGCACCTGCAACCGAACGCTTGAGTTTACCAGCAGTGCTTAGAGTTCCTTTAGTTTGCTTCGCAGAACCAGTGGTGATCACCGGCTTTTTCGACACATAGTGCAAGAACAGCATAGAAGAATCGAAGGGACTGGCAGTGCTTCCACCAAATGCGTGTGCGGTAGTGAATCCAGCAGTGGTTTCATAGTTCGTGAAAATTGTTGAGAATTCACCGTGAGAAATGCCCAAGGCATCGCCTGCGGTAATCTGATCACCCGTTGCTGCGAGAGGTAGAGTTACGCCAATAAAACCACCCTCGTCGGTAAACAAGAAAGAGCGGTTCAGTGTGATACCACCAGCGAGGTTGGTATAGTGTTCTAGTGTAAATGCCATCTATTTCATCCTATCCTTTATTAGAAGTCACTACCTGCGAAATCTACTCTCATCTTGAATGGTTCGTCGTTCGCCTGGTCAAGCGACGATGTGAACGTACCCGGAAGGCCACTGCCGATATCTGTAGTTGTGTAATGATACATGTCAATCTTTACAACCAATCCACCACTCGCGGGGACATCAACTGTGTGCATGAGTGTGTTACTGACGGTTTCTATTCCACCGTGCAAGACGCTCTTGGAAAAACTACTCAATCCAGAATTTCGACAATTGAGACCTACACCATCTTCTATGGATGTCTCGATTGCCTCACTACCGTGCATCTTACCAGCAAGATAACTTGCATCGTAAGGTTCGCCTTGTCCAAATCCACTACCGTCAACCGCTGTGAAAGTTGTTCCCTTGTCCGTCGAGACGAATAGTCCAATGCCCGTACTGGTACAATTGTTTTCATTGAGTGTTTGCAAGAAGGCCCTCAATGAGAGAGTAATATTTGCTTTTCCTGTAACAAAATTACCGTCACCATCGTCACATGTCAGAGTCGCTCTCCGTGACAGAACCATCGCGGCCGCGACCGCCGAAGTGTACGCAGCAGCATGTTCACCCTCTTCCAACACTTCCATTTCACCGTTATCATCACCACCACCAAAACTCGACATGAAAGTGGTCGTGGTTGTTTCTGGAGATGTTCTCCATTCACAGGAGACACCATCGGTGAATAGATACTGATTCTTACCTTCGATGTATGCTTGTGTATTACCGGCACTACCCTTGATGTGAAGGCGACCACTCACGATATTGAGTGTACCGAAACCATCTGGGTATCCTTGGAAAGTCACACCATACTGGTGGTCTGGATATGTGTCGAGAACAGCAGAGGTGTCTGCCATCACGCCCACAAGGTTGTTCGCGTTACCTGTATAACCTGCGGTATAACCCCAAGGTGCATCGGCAGTGCCGAGACCTAAGAAGTATGACTGGTGACCTGTGGGTCCGCCGAGCAAACCATCATCACGGTCCTTACCACCAATGACCACATTGCCCTTCTGGTCAATATTCAACGCGATTCGCTGGATATCAGCACTGTCTGTCTGAGTATCGTCACCAGTACCGGCAGAACTACCGAAGTTTGACATGACGGAGAAGGAACCGTCAGAACCGCGAACTTCGAAGCCAATATTTGAGCCTGCTTTACCTGCAATTCGGTCTACGACATTACCAGTGGTTCTGAATCCCTGAAGTGATGTGAATTCATTTCTCTCATGATGCGTAGAACCAGAATTGATAGGATGTTCGTGTATGAGAGTGTCGTATGTGGGACCAAACTCAGACCCAGGCACAGGTTCTTTCGCATCCAGAATATTTTCTGCCTTGCCATGACGAATAGCAAATGTCTGTCCATCACCAAGAATGGTAAGTGGGTTATAGTCTCTATTGAAGTCGCCACTTGGAGAGATGAGAGAGAAGAAACCATCAGCAGCAAGGGCACTTGTAGATCCAAGTGCGATTGTATCTTTCTCTAGGTTGAGAGCGATAAGAGGTGTTCCTTGAACACCAAGAGTGTTTCCTGAGCGGAACAACACACCCATATTAGATGCAGCACCACCACCGATATCACCGTAGCGAATATAGAAACCACCAGTCTTGGCAGCGTGACCAGAGATACCATAGGCACTGTGTTGCTGGAACAAACCAACCTGAGCGCCTGTGAATCCATATAGTTCTACTTCACCAAACTGAGCGTTAGACTCATAGTCAGCGGTGATGTCACCACCAGATCCACCAGACTGTCCGAGACCAAAGACGGCACCACCACCCGTGGCATATTGGATGAAGTTGGTATATTCTGTAGTCTGACCACCCGAGAAACCAGAGGTGAAACTGCCGAGAACACCAAAAACGTGATCTACTTCTGAAAGTATTTGTGGGTATACCTGCACGCCCGTGAACTGGGCTTCGCTGCTGGAGAAAATCGGAACCGAACCAGCGGATGATCCCTGAGTAGCAACACCGGAAACGACGATTGTAACATCACCAGTTGAACCGTTTACACTGTTTACAAATCTGCCTTCTGGCACGTTACTGAAAGTAACCTGACCACCAAAGACGATATCCTGCGTCATGTTGGTAACGCCTAGGAAACCAATCTGAACAGATGTGCCACTGAAGTCAAAAGTCAACCCATCCTCGTTGACAGAAGATGGGGTGATGCCGGTGATATCAATCGTATTGACATCTGTAATCAAAGCGTTGGTTCGATTGAACCAAGTCTGGAATGTGTCACTCAAATTGAGTGGACTGATTGTTGCACCTACCGGCATTCCTACTCTCCCGTTGTGATCATGGATCTATACTCGCCTACTGTGAGTATGTAGCAATTACAAACTTGCTTGTTTTGGCGAATCAACTTCTGAAGTCTGTGTCTTCCATCAATCAATGTGTATCTTTTTTCTTTGTCTAGTCCATCTACTGCGATCAGAGGAAACTTCGTGTCTGACTTGTTTACTCTTGATTGATCCAGTTCGCCTTCTTTTATTTTGAGTTCCCCGATTGGAACCTTTTTAGTTTGTCTTCTCGTCTTATCAAACCACCTGAGAAGTGGAATGAGATTGATGTAGTCTTGTCTACCATCAACATAGTGTCTTCTAATCACAAGTTTGGATACACCCTAAAACCAAAACTAAGTCTGTCTGTTTCTGAATAAACAGAGTGCCAAAGTCGGTCGTGTGTATCTCCAATATCAAATACTCTCATCGTAAATCCCTTTTGATCCCATGAGGTTTTCATCTGACCATCCTCATCGATATATCGAAAGAAAGATTTCTTGTCCCCAAATGAGTAGTTCAGATAAACTCTCTTGCCTGGTGTGTCGGAGTTTGTGTGCCAACCCATATACCCACCATCTGGATACCAAAATCTACCACTCAAAATCACCGTGTGTTTAGGAAACACACTATAGACATAATCCAACAATGCTTTTTTGATAGGTTCAACATCCACATGGAACATAAACTTTTGCTTGTTTTTAGGATTGTCGCCTTCTTGTCGAAGTTCCTCTAGTCTATCCCTACCAACAATTACTTGTGGATCTTCTTGTGCCCCCACACGAGAGGGAAAATCCTTCATCACAAAGGAAGAAGGATCCTCTCCAAATGCCTTGATCCAAGGCATTGTGATTCTATACAGATCTTCATCGTAAACAACATGCTCATCAAATCGAGCAGTTGAGGTTTCACCAACCATACTTCTTAGCCTCACCTGAATGGTTTCTCAATTCTTCCGGCAAGATCTCAGCCTCTCCGGGTGGAGGACCAAACAAGATATGTGGTCTGATGAGATGTAGTTCCTCTGCTGTTTTTGCCGAGTCCAGATCAATCGTCGAGGGCATATCTCGCAGATATTGCTTGGTTTTAGAAATGTAATGAAGTCTGTCGGTATCGTTTCTTTCGATGGCTTTGGTTGTGTTCAAGTCATATGCTTCAAGAACTAGATCTCTTTTATGTCTCAAGTACTCCCTGTACATTTCTCTAGCCATTTCCATGTCAACGTAAATGTCAGTGGGTGAGCCATCTGTAAACTTGTACTTCCAACAGGACTGAAAGAAAGCACCCCACTCCGTAGACACCACAGGATGGTCGTACGGAACAGTCAAAGAGTGTTTTGTTTTGGGTGGTTTCCCATAAATAACAGTCTCAATGTTAGTTTTATTGTCTCGTATAAAAGTCCTGATCATTTTAGTCAACTATCCTTTTCATTAGGGAATCTTCGTAATACCTTCACCCGGTATATCCCCAGTGGAATCATTTGAACCGAACACGACAAAACAGAGTGAACCTTTACTGCCATTGTTTTCACCGACGCCATCGTCACCACCACTCGCGTCGGCGGCGAGGGGGTCAAGATTGTCATATTGGACTCGGTTTCTACCGTTACCATCATCGTTATTGTCATACTCGGTCATTCGCAAGCGAGAGCAGAGCATTGTGAATGAAGGCCTACCGTTTTCGATAGTCTTCTCGACAACGGTCAATCTGGTAAGAACGGTGCGTCCTGATGATGCAACGCCACTGAAGTTGCCTGCTCGCGCCCCGCCTTGGTGTCCACCAACATCGGCAGGTTCAAAGACTACGACCATGTTCAACTCATCGCCTGCGTCCTGTCCATTTCCATCAGTGTCCCTAGCAAACAAGATATTGGGCAATAGTTCCACCCGGAACACGCCTGTTGACTCTCGGGTCACACTATCTACGTTGAATGCTCTCTTGATATTGACGTTATCACTAGCATCAACCTCTACAACACCCCAAGCCTTAGCGGTATTGATTGCTCGAACCATACCTTCTTGCTCATTTGGTGGGGGAGGTGCGACAACGCTTCTAGGTGTATCAATCGCTGCACATCTGAGTCTTCGAATCACTGGACCAAGACCGTTGTTTGAGTGGTTCGAATTACCACTACCATCGGCTGGTGCATAGATAACAATCTTGACTTGATATGCAACGAACTCGCCGCCATTTGGCATCAACGTCGTGATGAGGTTTCCATCTGATGGTGATGCCAACGCACCTTCATCATCAACATTGGCCTCAGTCAAAGCAGCAGGAGTGAATTTGATATCGATACCGTTTTCGGCACCAATATTTGGGTTGCGGAAGTCAACCACATCACCTACGCTACCACCGGGCAGTGGTGCCACATCATCCTTTACGCCATCGGGGAACAACTGAATGTATGGAAGATCATCAAAGTCTTCAATCGTATCAGGGCCTTGTGCCTTGACAAACACATGAATTCTTGCTCCCTGTGGAATATCTGCCTGGACGTATGCTCTAAAGTCTCGTGCAGGTCGATCTAGAACAACCTTCTTACCGATGTACTTAGAAATGATCGTGCTGGATTCACCACTAGAATTTAGTTCTTCTGTCGGAGCCCCCACACTGGGTGAGTTGTTAGATTGCATTTCAACTCTGAGCAATGCAAGTCTTTCCGCGTCGAGAATAGGTGACACTCTCTTCTGCTCATCGGCTGATAGTCGAGCAAAAATCTTACCGGGATTTGATGCTCCACCAACAATTCCTTTCTCATCAAGAACAACATCACTATTTACTGGAACAGTAACGTCAACCGTCGATGATGTATCGAAATCATTGTATCGCAACACAGATGAAATACTGATATCATTACCAGACGGGACAATTTGATTGTTCGCGGCAAACCTAGTGAGATTCATACCATCAATATTTTCGTCGGTTTCAGTTACAAAGTTGACCTCTCTAGCAGAGAGACTTTGTTCTGCACCAATAAAGTCGGCACGAATCAGATCAAACATCAATACTCTATCGGTATATGGTTCTCTAGCACCATTATTCGTCGGCAAGTATAGTCCATTTGCATATGGAACTTGCGAAACCGTATCATCAGTTGGATTGCCAAACTTATCAATCATTGTCTGACCAATCAATCCACTATGCAGAGCAAAGTCAGCATCGTTACAACGAACGGTCAGGGCATGTCTGCCTGGAGGAAGATAGACGGGACTGCTAAAGTTGAAAGATGTTCCACTTGCATCATCTGGATTATCATTCACTGTCAAATTACTGTCAGTTACCGATTTGGATACCTGAGAAAATCTATGAACAGTATTGATCGATGGTGCGTTTCCATTTTTAGGATCACATGGTCTTAGATCAACGAAGACGGGAGTATCTGCATTGAATGGTGCAGTCTTCACAAAGAGTTTTACACCAGTCAAGAATACACCCAATGGGTATTGTCCCTTGTCAACTGTAAAGGTTTGAGCAAGAGGCAAAAGACCTTGATTTGGTTCGGTGACGTTTCCATCATCGTTGACATCAAAGAGATTGGATTGTCTGACACTAAATCTAGTCTTGATAGGCGGTCTGACGGAGACAGAATTTACATCAGTTTCCTCTTGATCTAGAATACCCTGTGCGTAGAAAGTATCTTCTGCGATACTATTCGAGGCACTGTAACGACCTAGACTATCATCCAAGAACTGAATTCTCTTAGCACCCGCTTGGTATCTGCCTTTTTGTAGTGCGATACTTGTAGTGAAGGAACCAGTGGATCCGACTTCATAACCCGCAACAGCACCGACTGACACGTTGTCCATAAATGCGTATGCAGTCGAACCGGGAATCATTCCCTCAACTGTACAGTTTAGAGTAACTGCTCTCATGAAAGGAACAACACTTAGGTCAACAACTTTGTTGCCTACGCTTCGAGTAATTCGATTGGAGAAAATTCTCTTCACAAACCCAGAACGGATTGAACCTCTGTATTGCCTGTTTCTGTAATCTTCTGGATCGGCCGAAACGGTATCGGACTTCTTCTTGTTTCCATACCAGAAAGCATTCCACTCATTCCATCTAGAACCCCACCCTAAGAACCTACCAGCCTTGAAAGCACTAGCAGCAGATTCGAAGGCATTGTTTTCTCCGACAGTGTTGACAACTACGACCGGAGCGGTGGTGGTATCAAACCAGTAATCACTTTGTGGATTCAGTTTCACTGTACCAAGATAGTCGATTACTGCGTCTGGATTCCCCTTCTCAGATGCGTTCGCCTTTCTGGACAGAACAATATCTGAGTTTGCGTAGTCTAGTGTGTAGATACCGTCCGGGGACAATGTTACACCATTGTTCAAAGAAGATTGTGTAAGACCAAGGGCCTCCGCGATGAACGATGGTCTAATTTCTCTAGACTCAACATCGATAGACACATTGTGATCTCTGTTTAGAACATCAGAGTTGTTGTGACCAATACATTCGTCTACAAAAATTGCACTTCTCTCTGGAACACCAGAACCAGGCTCAGCACCCACGCGAGAGATTGCCTCATTTTCAAGTTCTGAGATGTAGTTGAATCGCTCATCATCCTCAACCGTATTATCAATGACACCAATGTCTGACATGGTGAACCGCTGATTATCGACATACCTTGCCCGAACATCGGAGGCATTATCAGTATACGCAGGGATATCAACTTGGTACAACTCCATCAACTCATCAGTCACATCAGGAGCAACTGGGTTGATTGATGGGACACCACTCAATAGTTTGAATGTCTTATCCGGTGACAGTGCGATACTGTCTACTCGCGGGAGATAAACAGATGCGTCATATCTTGGGTAGTTACCAACAACATCAAATCTGCTGCCTGGGAGATTACCGACATTATCAAACCCGTGAGTCGAACCTTCATTTCTTCTATCAGCAGTAGGTTTCTCTACAGGTCTAAAGTCCACAGCATTTGCTAGTGAGAATTCAATGCCACTTTCTGGATCTGTGAATCTCGGAATTTGCTCGACTGAAAGAGTTGATGGATATGAGTCAACGGTGATTGGTTTATCCAATCCAGCGTGACTGAAGTATCGATAAGAAATTGAACCAAGTGCAAAGTCACTATTAGTCACCCTTGGGATAGTTTTTCCAGAGATGAGTCTAACCGATGAGTGATAGAAAGCGTCTGGTTTTTGACCATCAAGTAACTCAAACCTGTCTGTGACAACATCACCGTTTATGTCAGTAATCTCGATGATATCATAGACATGTGCGTGGTCTAGTTCGAACACAGGCTGGTTTGGTCTAGCACCCCTATTCGAAACATCCATTGCATTCGTGCCATTATTCTTTGCTGAGTATTGGTCCCTGCCGAAAAGATCATTGTAGAGAGTTTCGGGATTGAGTAGAGTGGTTGCTTGTGTAGTTCCTACAATGGTTCGTTGATCAAAATTGCTCATGACAGTGCTGTTCAACGATAGCGTTCTAATATTGTGAGTATAGTCGTTTGGAATACTGTCTCTAAACACAGTGGCATTGATGATGCCATAAACTTCCCTATCAAGATTATCACCCCCCTGAACCCGAACACCAGCAGCAGTGCTATTGATATTGATCGTGAGTGAGCCAGTTGATTGGTTTACAGTAACAACATACTCAGATGGTTTGATGTATCTGTTACCACCGAACGCAGCAACACCAGACGCAGCATTACCAGCGTTGTCGTTCCTAGGCAGGAACAATGTGTATGCGTTTGCTTGAGGGGGGATGAAGGAACAAGAGTCATCAGGCACAGCAACGGGATCTGAAGTTACACTTCCCTCTTGGAAACGAACACGCAAGAATACAGAGTGTGCGGTTCTAGTTGAGAGACCCGTTGTTGATTGTGCGACAGTGTTGAATGGAGCGTTGGGGTCAGACGAAAGTGTTTGAACTCTAGCCTGTGCTTGATCTGCGGTGAGAAGAGGGAATACTTGGTTAGCATCACCGGCGCCTCGACCGTCATTGCCTGTGAATATGAGAAGACCAGCAGTGGTCTTTTTCGTTCTGAACATACAGGTGTTGTTCGGGTTATTTGTCCCACCAGAAATTTCCGCAAAATCACTGTCATCAAATGTTCGAATCAGATCAGTGTCACTATTGAAATTGAATCGTGTGCCCGACGATGAGGTTGGGTCTATTCTAAACATTTTGACATTCGACAGTCCAGCCGAAGCAATAAGGTCATCAGGTGTTTCGAAGGAAGCCTGAACAGTTCGAAGAAAGGCAGTTCCGATGAGAGTGAAATTTGGTTGTGTCGCGGTCGGATCATCTGCTTGGAAAAGACCAACAAGCAAATTTTCCATGACTGCGTGTGCGTCGAGGTTGTTGATATCACCAGAACCAAGGTGGTGATCCAAAGACAGATCAATCTGAACCATGTTTTCTGGGGATGCTGGAGAGGTCAAATTTCGCAAAGTACCGAGAGTTCTTGCCTTTACAAGAGAGAGGTAACTAGGCGTAATTGTTTCAAACTCATAACCTCTAATGTATGCCTTACCCGGCCCAATGATTGCACCAAACTTAGTCGTGTCGATGCTACCGAAAACATTTTCGTTTGTGCCGAAAGACAAAGCGAATGGTCGAACCGTATAGTGACCCGACTCATCGAATGTTCTTCTTGCCAGAGAGTCTTCCAAGTCAGCGTAGTTTGAGTACACACTTGACTTGGATGTTTCTCCGTTGATAACGCGAGCGACTTCGAAGTAGTCTTCTGTGTTGAAAGTAAGTCCGCTGGCAGATCCAGAGATACCATCGAACTCAATTTGCTTGGGAGACAAACTTAGTTTGTATCGATCCGCACCGGGAGCATTGTAGTTATTGAACCCGTATGATGGATCGCGAAGAGTTTCGTCTTGATCAGAACTAACGTATTCTCTATTGATGTTGAAACCAAGTGAGTTTGATGGCTTATCGAAGTCTCTATAACCACCCGTGAGACTATCAATGAGAGGAACGAATACATTAGATGAGGAACTTTGGATGAAGTTGCCGTCTGCGAAGTAAACACCCTGACCAACATTGACGAGCAACGCATCAGCACCAAGACCGATGGCAGTAGTTCCTGCCCCAGAACCTTGTCGATCCTGATCGATCTGGAATGTTAGACCATCGTTGAGTCCACCACCAGTGATGGTGATCACTTCGTCGTTCGTGAAAAGACCACCTGATTGATAATCAAAGAAGATGACAGGAGTAGTGTCTTTCGTGAGGGTAGATCCCGCAATAGCATGAGTGATAATTGCACTTGTTGCCACACCGGCACGACCAGCAAAATCGTTTTCTACTCTTTGTCCTGCTAGTCCAGATAGAACTGCATCCGTAAATCCTACCGTAGCACCATCGTCCTTGAGTCTCATGAATCGAGTGAGTTGCTCATTGATAGCAGCACCGCTAACGACTGACCCGTTTTCGAAGATATGATCACCAAACCGCTCCAACTGATTCTGTAGAATAGTCTGAGCCTGTGTTAGTTCTCTCGCTTGAACAGCAACACCCGGTCTGAACAGAACCCTAGCGAAGTTTTTATCTTCGCTAAAGTCATCGTAGTATGGTGCGATGTTATGAATTTCAGGTCTATGTGAACGCGCCATTCAACTCTCCTCAGAAGTCAATCTCTAGTTGATAATTTTCGTACTGCTCGTCGTTTCGTGCAATTGGGTCTATACTTCTTATGTATAGCACTTTGCCAGAGGGAATATCAATTTCTGGCCCGGTGACTCCGGCAATTGTGAAATCAACATTACCACCACTGGTTTTCACCTGAAGTGTTTCTGTTGCAGTGAAACCATATTCGTTTGATGTGATGCCATTTTGCTTGATGTCGTTGACATAGAATGTGGCAGTTTTACCGCCAGAGAAACCAGATCCGCTAACCTCGGTTTCAACAAGAACTGCACCACCACCAGATGCACCAGTAACATTCACATCTTTAGCAAACAACCCAGCGGCGAGAACAGCACCATCGGCCCGAACTGCTTCGATCAAAGTGGTTGTTCGATATGACTTTTGCTGGACTCCATAATCAGAATCAAGTTTCTGTACAACCTTAGCAAAGGATCCATCAATCGCCCAACCAGAAGTTGATGCGGTAGACGTTCCTGTTAGTCCTCTGATGATAGTGCCTGATGGTAGTTTACCAGTCAGATTCTCAACCTGCAATGTTGCTTTCAGCCCTGATGGTTCAAGGGTGAACCTAGTTACTCTGCCTGCTGCGGGTGGGTCATTCGCAAAAATGTATGTCCCAACAGGGAAATCGTTTGTCCGTAGTGTCGCTCTATCTGACACGTTTGCCTCGATGTCTAGTAGAGTCGAACTTGTTCCTTCCGCGCCCGCGATCCCGCCCGCGCCCGCGTGGCCAGTTCCGATTTCTGGATTCAAACAAAAACCATACAATCGAATATCATTGTCGCCGGGGAAAGCATCTTCATCTCTCTCAACCCTAGCAACAATCAATACCTTGCTCGCAAGAAGTTCATATGGAATCGATGAGGAGTGACCACCAATTGGCCCAATGACAGCCCTTACGCTAGGTGCAGATGTAACAGATCCACCCAATGCGATGGATGCCTCACTGTAACCACTTCCAGTATCACTCATCACGATATCATCTAATGTCAGATTGCTGTTCATTCGAGCAAACGCAACGGCACCAGAACCATCACCGGAAAAGGTAACTGATGGTGCGATTTCATAAACACTGGTTGTGTCTGGAGAAATTGTCCATGCAGTCGATACGGTCGCGAGTCTCTGTGCCCCGAAGTAATCAGTGATTGTTTTGATCTGTCCTACGCCCGTGCCCGCGACGATTCTAATAGCATAGTTGTTATACGCATCATCTGTCGAACTTGCGACTGCTGCTAGTCGAACCGAAGTATTTGATGGATATTCTCCAGTCGAAAGGGCCCGAGCATTCTGACCTTCCTCTGCCCTGATCGCGTTGACATATGCACTTCCAGCACTATCAATAATTACAGTTTCGATTGCACCATCCCGAGCAGCCTTTTGTGCATCGTATTGTAGTTCACGTTCATCCCCATAGACATTAGATCTGTTTGGATAAACTGGAAGTTCTAGTGCGGGGATCTCTGTCTCAGTCTCATACTCTCTTGCTCCAACAGGAATAGTAAACATATACTTCCAAACATAATCATTCCTGAGTCTGATTGGTTCAAATGAAACACCAGTGGGTTCGTCGATTGAGTTACTACCCTGTCCGTTACTCAGGCACTTGTATACGTTACCCTCAGTATTGGTAACATAGAAAGTCTTTGTTGATAGATCAACTTTATCATCATACTGATCATACTTGGTATTGTTTACCCATAGATTTTTTGTGATCATGAGGTATGCAGACACATTATCAACCAGACGCATCCCGACTGATTTTCTAAGCGAGAGTCTTGCTTGCAAATCACTTGATGTGTTCAGGGTCGTTGTTTCATCCGAAGACAATGTTACACCAGCGGTGTATACAAACAACCGATCATCGGAGTCAACCTTGAACTTGTCAACAAAGTTTTGGGCAAGATATGTCTTGAACTCGCTCCTTAGTGTAGATGTATCTGTGGTACTCATTCAGTTATCCTTAGTCGCTGGTGTAGTTAGACTTGTTTACGGAGGTATCAGCAAAAGGCATATTGTTCAAGAAATCCCAAATCGGAAGGAATCTCCACTCCGGTTGTGCATCGAGACTTACGCCCTCAAGCATATTTATATGCGGTCCTGACACCGAATATGGTTTCGCGATAACCGAAAGGGTTCCGCCGCCGGTAACACTAACGATAGGATATGGAGCAGTTTCGCCCGCACCAATCACAGATGAAAACCTACCACTAATCATTTTGATATCAAGAAACGCACTGTCCATGCTACCCACGAAACCAAGATTCGAATCGGCCGATTTCTCGGGTTTACGAGCAGTTCCTTTAGTGACTCCGAAGGTGGAGATGTCGATGACTTTCGTTTGGTTAGCAATTGCGGCATCATCCATGTTCGAAAAGTCAAATGCCAATCTTCCGATTGCCTCTGGTCTCCCCGGCAATTCTTGAATAACAAGATCACCATCGAGCATATCAGTATCACCAGTAATGCTATCGATGAAAACTCTGCATACTGGTTGTCTGATTTTTTCCTTCTCTTGGAAGTCCATCGTCAAACCTTCACCAAACTGTACATACGTTTGTCCAAAGGTCCACATATCATGACCATCAGCACCGTAGCGATCCTTGCCAAACGAATTGGCGCATCTTCCAGCCGGATGGGGATACACAGCGAGTGCGAGTGAATCGCCCGTGGTTGCAGATGCTCCGGGGCCCCCGACGACGTTGGTGTTATACCAAACAATCTGGTCTAGTAGTTGATGTCCTGATTCGGTTATGCCGTATCCAACAGTGATACCATCTGGAGTTCCATCACTAACACCAAGAGGCAACTTTGCGGTCGCCCCACCAGCAGCAGTTGACGCCTGTGGAATGTGTGCGGTACGACCGCCAACAACAAAGTTTCCTGCTAGGTCTCCCGTCACTCCGTTGTATCCAAATGGGAATAGATCGACAAAGTGACCAGTTGGATCGATTTCACTTGTGGGTCCAGTCACATATCCACGATAGTCAGTAAACTCTTCGAACGTATATGGCAAATAGTGTCCAATCATTGGACTTTCAAATGCCTGTGTATGTCCGTATCTGGAAACCACACGGTTGATGCCGCGATAGTCTTCAAAAAACAACTTATTCGCTGCCAGAGTCGCTCCTCGTGCAGAGGTGAACCCATCGCCTGACGCACCAAGAATTGTATCAGCAAAAACTTGATATCCAGCGGGGTGAGCGATATCCTTCAAAGACTCTCGATAGTCCTCAATACCCCTACTTGTTCTTACTGAGTAGGAGTACCTTTGATAGTAATGGTTGTCTTGAATCTTATCAGAACCACCCAACACATCCTTCGAAGATGTATATCTGCCAGACTTGAATCCAGCAACGGTCCCTTCGACCTCAAGTGTTGCACCCGTTCCACCGGGAGTAACATCAGAAGTAGATCCTGTGATGAAATCAAAATCTAGAGTATTGCCCTCAATATAGTTTGGGTATCTCTTACTGATCTTTACTGATGTGATAGCACCTTTTCTATCAACATTTGATACAATCGCCTCGGCGATGTTTGCATTGTTGGTAGTGTCCTTCACAATAATTTTGTCTAGAATGGAATAGCCCGTTCCACCACTCGTGACTCCAATAGTACCAACCATCGGGAATGGAGTCTCTTTGTATGAGGTTGAGCCTGATGTGTAGAACACAGGTTTATTGGGCGCGAATGTTCCCTGCACCGAATTCAGTTTGTATTCAGCAACGTCCATAAACTTATAGGTGAAAAATCTACCATCTCTGATGAACGCAGATGTAGAAACTTCTCCTGTAGGCAACCCATCCGAAGTTTGAAAGAGTGTTCTTCCCACTGCGTCTTGTGCCAGACTAATACCATGTGTTCGAGAGATAAAGATAATCATCGGGTCTTCCCATAAAGCAGAAGACACTCCAAGAAGTCTCTCACCCGGTCTAATCAGCGTTACCGTCTCGTTGTACAGAAGACGGAAGAGCAGAAGAATTGCTTTCTCCCCGCCCTTTGATCTGTACAAATCCCCGATGTTTTTTATCGCTGCCTTTTCATTGACAGCAGTCGAAAACTCCGCAGGGAAACCATGTAGATACTCAGAAGAAAAGTTTGCAATGAATGCACTGGCAGTCGTATCGATATCTCTGTTCGATAGATGCTTTACCGTAGCATACCTTGGATTCCCCTCTTGCTCCATCCATTCGAAATATGCCTGTACGAAAGAGGCAAACGTAGCATGATCGGAGGTAACAAAATCAGGTAAGAGTGACTTGAGTTGTGTCGATACTCTTTCATCAACAGTATCTACGATAGGAGGTAGAGACTCAATAATTTCCGTCACGGTTCCTAGACCGAGAAGTGGCGTAATGCCCCCATATTGTGTTGAACTACCTGCTACCATTTGCTATCCCTCAATATCCACTGCCGCTGGAGGATGAAGATGAAGATGAAGTGCTACTGCTAGATGAACTGGACGATGAACTCGATGTTGGTGGAGGAGTGTAGGAAGCAGTTGAACTCACACGATCGCTTGCCACACCAGAGAGTCGAGATCCTTCGGATAGTGCTGACACGGCAATCGATCCTGACGCATTAGAGTCAACAAAGATAATCGCGTCTTTTTCAGCGTATGCGTTGCTTGAAACCGAAAGCGGTGCATAGAAAACAATGTAGTCCGAACTTCCACTGATTGACATGATTCTAAGGTTTGTAAGAGTCGCTACGCCCAGATGATAGTCAATCGTTCCTACGTTTTCTCTGATAGTCTCTACCTGTCCGGCACTGTTTCTATACTTCAACCGAAGAATACTAGAACCATTATCATCAATAAACGCATTTGTATACGTTGTACCATCACTTTCCTTCACAGTAAACTCATCTGAAGTAAGAACAGTCATGTGACCATCGTGCGGATGTTCAACTGGGTTATTGAACTTGATTTGATATGTTTGAGTGGCATCAATGAATGGGGTGATTCTCTTCTGCATACTGATCGATGTTACAGAACCTAGAATGGATTCGTCGGTGGCATCAATCGCTGCCGACAACTTAGAACGAATCATATCACCATTGAATACACCAACAGTTGAATCAACATGGTTTTTGATCGACGCCCTTACATTCGTGGTAAGAGTGCTTTGATCTGTCAACAAGATTTTTTCGTCATAGAAGACATTCGCATTGAATGTTAGGTATGTGATATCGGGTGGGTTGATCACAGGAGACACACCAACGACAGACTTTCCTGAAACAAAGTCTGAGATCTCTCTCTTTTGTTGATCACTAAGATCCGTTCCGTTGGTATCAATTACAGAAATCATTACCCTGCCGTATTGAGGTGGATCGGCATCCTCTCCACCATAAACATAAGCAGATCGGATATCTCCAAACTGAGCGAGAATCAAGGACACATAGTCATCTGGGGTGACTGCTCTATTCTGGGAAGAATATACTCTTGGTGCATTGAATCTAATCGACGCAACGGATTCTGCGGTAGAGCCTCCAGATGAATTGGAGATTGTGGTTATAGTATTCGAACCACTCCCATATGAGAATGTAGACAGTGAATTAGCGTCTGCACCATTACTTCTCAGATAGGTGATTGTAACTAGACTACCGCTCGTTGGCTTGACTCCAACCACACCGTCGCCAAAGATAATTTCATACTTACCATCTCTATTTTGCTCCAAGAAAAATGCCTTGGTGGTATTGGTGATGTCAGCAATGTTAGCAGGAGCAAGAGACCACAAGTCAGTTCTGCCTGTATTGTCAGTCGCAGATGTTTGTACGTTTACTGAGATGGTTGAAGTATCAATATCTAGATCTGGGATGACGAACTTCTGATTCAGGTTTGAGTTATCGACAATGAAAGAAGTTTGATTGAGCGAACCCTCAGTAATTTCTAGATTCGAGATATGAGCAGTCGCTCCAACACCAACGGTGTTTGCATCAAGATTGATTGTGCCCGTTGACGTATTAGTGAACTGATAAGATCTACCCGCACTCGTTGAGTTGAATCTATTGCCGATTGCAAATGTGCTAGAAAGTCCTGCTGTGCTTCCGAAGGTAATGTCAACAGTCGCCTTTGCACTTCTAGAGGATCGTGGAGTGTATCCTAAACTCTTGGCATGAGAAACCACCGAGTCGCGTTTGATTGCCGAATCCAAGAACATCTCATTGGCGACCATGTTGTTATAGAATCCCTGCTGATAACTATGGTACGAAAGTAGATCCAATAGAACAGACATACCCGAACCATCAAAGTCATAGTCTTTGAATGTGTCTTGTTCTTTTAGATAATCCTTGAGTGACGCTCGGATGCTGTCAAAATCAAGTGAGTTGATTTGAATGTTCTTGCTATTTGGCATTACCTTAGCCTCTCTAGTGCAACTACGACTCTTGTTGGTTGCTCGTTGTTTCTAATCTGAAAAACTATCGACACATCGAAAGCATTTCCATCTTGACTTGTTTTGACTGTTACATCAATCAAACTTGCTCTAGGTTCATTCTCAGCAATCACATCAACTATTTGCTGTTGAATTAGAGTCGCTGTGACGGGAGTCGCTGGTTCGAAAAGAAGATTTCTGATACCACCCGAAATATTTGGTCTGAAGAATCTCTCGTTTCTATTAGTTAGAATCAAATTGCGAATAGATCTCTTGATTGCCTCTTCGTCAAAAAGTCGATCAACATCTTTGGTGTTGGGATTCATACCAAAGTCCATATCAAGGTCTGAAAATCTTTCGACCTGTCTTGAATTTGGAGTCGTAGAACTGTGTCTATAATCCATTAGATCACCCCTCAGAAATCAACGCTTGTATGATTGATCGCTTTTCCTTCATCTCCATTATGATATTGTCAACATTAGCATCATCCATGTGCTTCAAACTACACCACTCTAAACATAGGTAGCCTACTATGGTTCCCTTTGCCTGACAAAAAATGGGAAGATTGCATGTCATCAAAACTCTCTGTGATTCTAAGAATGACTTCCAGAAAGAGTCTTCCATTTCACTGATGACGATTGGCGTGGGATCATCACTTGATACATGTTCAATCAGGTGAGTAAAAGCACTAGCCATCAACTCTTTCTTTTTCTGCAATGTAGATTCAATTGCAAGAGCAAGAGACTCGTGTGTCACCGAAAACTTTTTCATTGATGATCCGGTTTCGAATGTTCCTCCATTGTGGAACATACAAATATGTGCCCGGCCCGCGCCCGTAAGAACTCTCAATTCTGTGAGTTGCTCGTGTACTTTACTGTGTACTTCAATGGTATGTTGCTTGAAAGGGGAACAGCCTTTCGACTTCTTTATCCCAACGATTGACCTGATAACAAAGGCGACACCAATAGCAAACATACCGACCGCGAGACCGACATCCATCCATGAACCAAAAACATCTATATTGAAAAACTCGTTATCTGGCAATGCCTGCATGTGAATCCCTTCCCCAGTCTATGTATGGTTTTACAGATCAATCGTATCGTTGATAGTGTCGTTGACAACATTACTGACAGCACCCTGCACAGCGTCACCTGCCGCAGATGCAATTTCCTGACCCAACTCATTTAGACCCGGAACACCAATATTGCCCATGAGTTTGGTGAGGAAACATGGATCCATATAAAAATCAAGAACAGAGATACCAAGTGCTTGTTTTGCTAGGTAATCAACTGCACCGATGTATGCGTTTAGATCACCATCTATAAGATTCTGAACACCAGAGACAACACCACCGATTTGACCAGCAATAGCACCAACATCACCACCCGGAAATTCTTCGAGGAAGCCAAGTACATCACCATCCATTAGATTCTGAACTGTTCCCATTGCGTCAGTGCCTGGACCAAGAACAGAATTGAAGATGGGAGAGAAATGATCCTCCAACGCTGCGCCTGGATCCTTGAGCATTTCTTTGCCTGAATTGTAAGCGGACGCAACACCGGCGAGACTTGCGATGCCACCAAATTCTCCAGACGAACCTCCAACTCCAAAATCGGAACCACCATCCTTGAACATACTCACACCACTGAGTCTATCAGTATGGACTTGCATTCCATTGATTCCGCCTTGTAAGTCAGAAAGTGCCTGTTGAATGGTGCTATTGTTTCCGTAACCCTCAATGAAATTGAAGATAGGTTCGCCGTCGGTCCCGGTCAATCCAGAGAAAATTGAAACAGAACCAGTAAACGATAATGGAGCGATAGTCTGACCGCCACCGCTGAGACCACTGGGAACAAACACCTCAAAGTTCAAAGCGTTTGAGATTGAATTCTGTGCATCTGAGATTGCACCCTGAACCGGATTTACAAACGCCGAACCATCTACAACCTGATTGACCAATGACCTAGCACTTTCGCTGAGTTTCATTACACCGACTTGACATCCGTCTGTTGGAAAAAGATCTCTTGTGAATTGTGGAATTGTTGGTGTTGGCATGATGTACTCCTTATAGACCTACTGTTACCGTTGCTGAACCTGTTGTTTGTGGGTGTCCACAACTTCCGACACTTCCTATTTTCGAAACTCCAATACCACCAACCGTTACTGTCGCAGATCCAGTAACGACAGTGGCAATGTGAACTGGTTCCGAATTGTGTGGTGTGATTGGTGAACCAATGACTGCAACAGGCAGTGACTCTGCCGTTACCGTATTCACGATGCTGCAAATGATTGGCGCACCAACAAAATCTGTCACTCTACCTATACCTGCACTCATGATACACTCGCAAATTCAAAGTCTTCGTTTTGTAAAGCACCGAAGTTTCTGTTCTGGAAAAACTTGTAAAGAGCAGAACTTCTCTTGATACGATAGTCGAAGTTTGCGTAATCAAAAAAGTCTGCTGTTGTCACTGTGACTACATCAACCATGTCCTCGAAAGAGTCCAAGTTGCTAAAGTTGCCCGATGAGTTGGATCCCATTGCCGCCATCTGAATACCACCACCTCTATCATCCACAGCGTTTACTGCGATACCAAATGCACCGTTTCCAAATATAATGTTTGATTCCATGTGTGGTGTGAGTGCCAATCCAGCAGCACCGCCAGCGGTGGCATCAATACCATCTCCACCATTATTTACAATCGTGCAATCTGATATGTTGGTGGATGCTTTTGCACTTGTACTATTATACCGCACACCGTCACCGTGACAGTTTGTAATCACACAATTTCTGATGTCTGTGGTGTGTGTTGTTACTTCCAGACCAACACCATCACCCGAACCAGATCCAAGTCCACCACCAATAAATCTACAATCATAAATTCTAGAGTTTGCTCTTACGTCCACCACTCTATCAAATTGTTGTGTGGTTGCCTCGAAAACACAATTGTAAAACGAAGTCGAGGATATAATCATAACCTCTGAGGCGTTGTTTGCTGGTGCCGCTTTGAAACTACATCCATACCACGCTTGTTGATCTGTATCGGTAGTCGCTTCCTCGACAATCGAACCCTGTGAATATGATGCGTTTGTGTTTTCAAATGACAAACACTTGTAGTATGTGAACTCTTCACCTTGAACCATACCTTGATTGAGGTTGGTGCTACAGACAAACTTTGGGTAGTCTGTTAGATCTAGTCTCAACCCACCCTCCAACCACTTAGGTCGAAGAATGTTGCCACTCGCGTCAGCACCTACCCACTGGTTTGGTTGCTCATCTGTGGGTGTTGATCCAGAAAAGATAAGTTGTGTGGTGACATTGTAAGTACCCGTGAGAAATATGAATCTCTTGTTTGCTCGGTCAAGTCCCTCGATATTGGTTGACCAATCTCCACTGCTAATCGCAGGTAAAGCGTTTGCGATAGAACTCCCAGAGTTATCGCCTGCACCAGCAGGTGAAATGAATACGTCAGTTAGTGCCATATCAAGTTCCCTCGAAAGTCATGAACGCTTGAATCCCAGTGATACCACCGGAGATAGAGGTAATATCGAGATAGACAAAACTACTTCCGGTGATTGCGGAACTTGAGATCGTAGAGGAGGTAAATCCAAAGTCATTACCAGTCTGTCCCAACTCGATTGTCGCTAGGGTTCGGGCGCCCGTGGTCGCAGCACCGAAAGGATCTGTTCCTGCTTGGACAAACGATGCCGTCACACCACCTGTAATTGAAGTCCTAACTCCGACCTCTTTGACTGTTGCGTTGAATGGAATGAACTTCAGTGCATCTAGTTTTTCATCCGCTGCGATTCCAGATGAGGACTGGATTGTAAAGTGAGCAACCTCTTTGCCTGATATTAGATGTGATCCATCAGCGAATGTTACGCCTGCGTTAGTTGAAATACCAGACACATGAATTGTTTGTTGTGAGTCAATGCCTAGATAACCCACATTTGCAATGGTCTCCATTGTGAGTCCACCGCCTGTCGTGCCTCCAGAGACTTGAATGTTTCCAGTTGCACCCCCGATGGTTTGAACAGCAGTTACCAAGTTGGGGATGACATAAACATAAACCACATCATTCACAGAGGGTGATGTATCCACTTCAATACCAGATGTCGCAGTAATCGTAAGAATACTACTACTAAACCCTGCTATACTGGTCTCGCCTGCATCAACAGCAGCAATCAGCAACTCAGTACCATCTTCTTTTAGCACCTGAACAAATCCACCATTTGAGGCGAACAAGGTCATGATGGAAGATATATCGTTTCCGTTGGCGTCCGTATCGTGTATCGAAAGAATATCAACTGCCGTTCCCGAGATATTGGATGACATCTTGATACCACCAGCACTGGGCGACTCTGCGGCACCTGTATGTGTAACGGTATATTTGAGTCCTGCACGGAACGCTGTGGACTGGTGTGTTCCATCTGGGAAAGTAATTCCAGATGTTTGCATGGAGATACCACCACTTACAGCGACACTGCCTGCAAACTCTTGATTGGAACTAAAGAGGTTAGTTGCGTTGATAGCAGCGATGTTTGTAACGGCACCAGTTGCTCCGTTGACACTCGCAACGCCTTCGACGGTCCCGGTATTCCCATTGAAGGAAGATACCGCCTCAACATTTCCGGCGGCACCATTCACAGTCGTTGAGGATAGTGTGACTGCTCCGGTGCTTCCATTTACTGAATTGACGCCTTCGACTGTGCCTGTTGCTCCATTGAAAGTAGACACGACTTGAACATCACCACTCACGCCATTGACTGTGTTGACGCCGACCAGATCGACTAAAGTCACCGCACCAGTCGCCCCGTTTACTGAGTTGACGCCGACAATTGATCCAGTAGCACCATTGAATGTATTGACGCCTTCAATTGTGCCTGTTGCACCATTGAACGTGTTGACCACCTCAATGTTGAACATGGTAGCACCAGTAACATTCGAACCCGTGCTTCCGTTGATGGTGAATGTGATATCACCTGTTCCGCCATTGAAAGTGTTTACAATGTTAGGGGAAGTAACACCTCCACTTAGTCCTGCCCTTTTGAATGGATTGGATATCGGTGGATACAAGTCAGCAGGAAATTTTACGCCTGCGGATGCTGAAGTCAGACCCTCCGCACGAATAACACCAGATGATGTCGGCCCGGTAACAGTGGTAAACACCATGTTATTTTGACCCACGACATATTTCGTGGTTGGTTTGGCGTTCGGATCGACACCAGCAGGAAGTGGATTATTCTGAGTCAGATAGTCAATAATTTCTTCGCGGTTCGCGGTCACAAGAGACTTGAAAGAATCAGTGATGATACTCGTGTTTCCAACTAAAGATATACCACCAGAGGGATTCAGAATAATTCGAACCCCCTGTAGTTGTGCTTCAGAAATAATTTCTTGTGGTGTCATCCTTTATCCTCAATACACCACTGGATATGGTGGATTTAGATTGATCATGGGACCAATCATCTCCAGTCGAGATTGTCCCAGTGATGATTGGACTGCGAACTTACCACCTACGTTGAACTGACAATCTCCCTGAACCTTGAACTGTTGATTGCCATCAGTTCTAAACAAGCAGTCACCCTTTGTATAAATTTCACTGTTACCATCGACGGTAATGTAGCAAGTGCCTCGAACGTGAACTTGCTTATTGTTGGCAACGACTTCATATCCATCACCCAGAATTTTCTGAACACGACTACCATCAGGATGATATTCATCAAACGACCCGGACCTATGGAGGATGTTGATTCTCTCCGCACCGGGTGTGTCATCCATCTCTAAGATGTGACCAGACTCAGTTTGGGTAATGTGATTGAATGGGTATGATGCAGCGTACGGAGGATCGGGTTCAGGCAACTTTGGTTCGCCAAACAAGTGTGAAGCAGGCAACATCTCATCGATGTTTGACTCCTTGAACTCGACTGATGTTCCCTCTTTGTTTCCATATGCAAGTCTAGGTGTGTCGGGGAATCCCACTCTTGTTGGATACGTTCCATTTGGATCATTGAACCCCATGCCCGGGTTCGCGGCCGCGAGGGGAACGCCACCAATAGTTCCCATGAAAATAGGTTGTTGTGCTTTATCACCATCTTGGAAAAAACCGACAACCCAAGTCCCTTCCACTGGACCGACCGGAGCAGTACCAACCTCAGAACTTGCCGCACTTGTGATTGGTTGCATTGGAGTCGCCCAAGGAAGATCCTCGGTAGGCAACTCGCTCTTGTCCTCTGTGTGATATCCAATACAACGAACCTTGCAGCGACCGAGAGTATCTGGATCATCTCTACTTTCAACGACACCAATAAACCAAACAAAGTTTGGTGTCTCTACAGTATTTCTTTCGCTCATGTCAACAATACTCCTTGAACAGCATCACCTATCGTACCCGATCTTCCCAAGAACTTACCCTCACTTGGATACTCAAGAGGCAAACCTGATCTAGACAATTCTAAGGTATTAGTATACTCATTTGAATCAATGTCATGTCTGATTGCAGTAATCGTATACACTCCACTTGATCTCTGATCAAACCAGATTGGTTCACTATTATCTATGGGGTCTGCCCTCGGGATTAGAATTTCAACGTGGTCACCAAGTTCAAGTAAAGAGTTGCCTGGAATCATAATCTTCACTTGCTGCGATCTCAACTGATTGATTAGAACGACTCTAGACCCTCTGTACTTGTCTGGTTCGGATTGATACCGTTCTGTATTCGACTCTGTATTCGATCTTGCAGTTTTAGGTTCGACTATAATTCTGTTCTTACCCTCTAGGTATTTCGAATTGGTCGGGACCACTGGGTGTTTTGCTTCTCTGTCATAGTCCTTGAAGTCTGGATAATAACTGTTCGTTGATGCCGATACGTTCTTACCCCAGATGTCATAGGAATACACTTGAGTTGCAAATTGACCAGACTCCATAGACTTTACATGATCAGACTGTGTGACTGGAGTATAGTCTCTAAGATTTGTGAATCCCTCTAGAAAAGATTGGTTCCTATTTGGTGATTCCACATCTCTTTGTGCTGTTGGTTTTAGTGTGTATGTCGCTTTTGTCTCTTTAGTTTTTCTATTGACAATCGACGAAATACTCTTGAAGTTGTATCCGTTACGATCCTCATAGAAAATAAAATCCGACTGACCCTTATCGTTTAGGGCAAGAGGCACGATAGATTTGATCGCAGTAATTGGCCTCATATTGGGAAAAACAAACTTGGGTATGTCATTAGAACTCTTCTCTGAGTTGAGACTTCCATCGAGATACTCGGAGCAAATAGTCTCGATAATACTTTCTGGACTTCCAGACAAAGCCCTTGCAACTCTAGTTTGAAGGTTCTTCCTAGCACCAGATGTGTTTAGATCTAGTCTGTACCCCTCTGCCCTCTCACCAATTGACCGGACTCTTTCATCTATCTTAGATGTCTCCAAAGAGAAATCAATATAGTTACCTCCAACACCGGGAGTTCTGAATGATGAGAGAATAGTCTCATGTGCGTTTACAGGCATTCTATTGATGATGCCCTGACCATCCTTGATGTAAATAAATCCGTGCATGGTAGGGGATAGAATATCCTCAAAGATTGACAGTCGCATAAATTGACCGCCTTCTTTGAGATCGATATCTCCACCAGAATCAGCAAACATCCTCAACTCAGCAATTTCATAATCGCCAAGTTTAGTCATTTGATCCATGCTTTTCAGGGAATCAAACTCAGTCATCAATCATCTCCGCTGACAAGTCTTTCAAATTCAACAATCACTTGCTGGACCACTGCGGGATCTAAGATTTTGATAAACCTACGTTGGTTCTGTGCCAAATCAAACTCATGTTGTCTATTGGTAACTGTATAAGTTGAGTTGTTGTCTGTAACATAGTTTTCCAATAGGGAAGCAGTATACCCCGGAGCGACTGAGGCATAATCTGATGAGTCTGCGTATGTGACGCCTACTGTGAATTGTCTTCCGTTGGAGTCTGGTGGTGTGCCATATGGGTCTAAAAATGCACCGGACGAACCATTGTAATTTATAGTTGGTGAGAAAAAGTGGTGGAGAGCATTCCCGCTATCTCGATAGACTCTTTTGATTGTTGCTCTCTGATCAGAAGTTCCACCATCAAGAAAGGCATTGGTGCTGATTACCTGACCAAGCATGTCATCAAAATTCTTGACCTGTGTGGCTCCGATCTTAGACCTATTGGTATCTCCAATAAATTCTTTGATTCGCAATTGTTGTAAAGATGGGTCGTAATCAAGAACCTGACCTCTGATTTCCATCTGATATGGATCTACAACATCAGTGTAGTCATATCCATAAATGGTATCACCTCGCTCAAACCATGTGTCTGTCAACTGGTCCTCCGAGGTCGCCGTTGTCAAGCCAGGATATAGAACTAAAGTGGTTCCCTCATACTTCTTATCAACATATTCATCCAACGAATTTGCATCGTAACCCAGATCGGTGAGGGGATCAATGATGTTATTATACAAAGCAAGAACCCAAGCAAAATCAGGGCGACCATAGACTTCATCTGCGATGGTATCTAATCGATCACCATCTTGAACTCTGTATTCGGTAAACAGATCTCGACCAACCCGTATCTCCTCTTTGAACGCCACTCTACGGAGGATGTCCTTAGCACGGAAAAGAGTCTTGCCGTCAAACGTGTAGTTTATGTCTGGAAAGTGCTTGAAATATTCCATCAGAAGCCTGCCTTGATGTGGTTCCTGCTGAGTGCTTCTGCCTCTTGGAAACTTAGTGATAAGGTTAGTTGGGTTGGTGTTCCATCTTCGAACGATGTCATGTACTCATTGGGAGTATAGTTTGTTTGCACGCTAGTAAGGTACGCTCTGGGGAACTTAGGCAGATTTGTATTTTCTCTGGAGATACCATTTCTAACAATGAAAGGGTGAATTTCAAACTCAGATGGGAATGAGTAGAATGCCCTGTTTGGCGATACTTCTGGATATGCGTGGAACCTAAACATACGAACAATTTGCAATGCTGCCTCTGCTTCTGTCCGAGATCTGGGAGAGAAGTTGAAAGACATGTCATACGTTCTGATCTGTACTCCCTCGAACGTCATTTCTTTTCTTGGGTTGGACACTGCACCGACGATTGAGTTGAATGCTTGTTCTGTATTCATGTCAGCACCTACGAATTTGGAAACGGTATCCACTGCGCCCAGTCCCGCTGCCATTGCTTTGGGGAAAAAGGTCGCGAGCATATTACCTTCCAGAATTCCCTTGACCGTACCGAAGTTATTTTCTGTGTATGACAAGTTATCACTGAGTTGAATGCCTGTATTCATTCCAAGGACGATCACATCTTTGGTATCTGTCTTGGCCTTTGCAAGTCGAGTATCTGCAATAGTCTTATTGAATCCAGCCAACCCAGTCTCGCCTAAGTTTGCATCTAGAATACCCTGACCTGCATTCGAAATTGCTTGTGATTGCTCTTGTGAATTTCCAGTGATCAGTTCACCAGCAGACTCAGAAGCACCACTCAGTGCCGAGGTAAGTCTGTCGTATTGAGTTTGTAGATTCAAACTCTGACGCTGGAAGATCTTGAACATCAGAAAGTTGGAATACTCTGTGCTTCCCTCTAGATCCTCTGGATACTTGAGGAACTGGCCTTTTCCATCAAAAGAACCGAGAACTCCACTATTGCCATACGACTGTGATGCTTTCTCAAGAATAGACCCTGTAGCCTTGGCATTGAATCCATCTAACTGACTAGATGCACCAACACCATCCGCACCGGCGTCAACGCCCGGATTATTACCAATTGACCCCGGAGATGGGATAAAAGTTTCTTCTGCCATGCGAATCATCCTTTCTGGTGATACATAAGTATGTATGGCATACAAGGGAAAATATAATCCAACAAATCCTCAAAAGTATGTAGGGGATGTGTCCAAAATCGTGTACCGAAGTCTTTGGGAAAGACGGTGCATGAAGATGTTCGATTCAAATAAGAACATCATGAAATGGGCATCAGAGGAAGTCGCTATTCCATACCGATCTCCGAAAGATAATCGAGTACACAAGTATTATCCAGACTTCATAATCGAACAAAAAAATAAAAAAGGCAAGGTTGAGACTGTCATGATCGAGGTCAAGCCAAAGAAGCAAACCGCTCCACCGGCCTTACCCAAGTCAGGCAAGAAGAACAAGAGATTCATTGTCGAGGCATTTCAATATGCTGTGAATAAAGCAAAATGGAAGTCCGCAGTAGACTTCTGTGAACTACGGGGTTGGAGATTCGTTATTCTTACAGAGGACGAAATTCTATGAGCAAAGATATCGACAATCCGGTTGCTTTACTTTCTGATTACATTAGAGGGATCAAGGGTGAGTCTAAGGATCTACTAGATCCAATTCAACAAATCCACAGTACCGGCAGAGACATTCCTCGTTCAACAAGACTTAGTGAGGGTCACCTCTATTTATTCACATACAATCCGGTGACAAAAAGAAAACTGCCTTACTACGATACTCTTCCCCTAGTCTTGATGTTGGAAAGAAAGAACGATGGTTTCTTTGGAGTGAACCTCCACTACTTAGATCCCAGACTAAGATCAGCAATGCTAAACAGACTGATTGATTCGAGATTACAAAAAACTGAAGACTTTGCCAGAATTAGAGTTGATTATGAGTACCTAAAAGATAAACCACAGTATGTCCCATTGGTTCCCTGCTATAAATACTATCGGTTCAATCGTATTTCTTCGAAAGTGGTTGAGATTGAATTTGAGGACTGGTCAACCATAGCAGCGATGCCTATTGAGATTTTCAGAAAGACATCTAAGCGAAGAGTGTTTGCTGATAGTCGAAGAATAATTCGAGAAGAAAAGAAACGTAGAGGGAAGAACTAATGCCGTTGAATCCAAACGTAGCAGATATGGTGAGTCGAATCACTCGGTTCGGCACTGCCCCGACAAACAGATATGCTATCGATTTTAGCAACACACCTTCGGGGAATAGGATTATTCAATCCACCTACCTTACCAAAAGATTGAGTGCATCCCTAGAAACAATCTCGGTTCCCGGTGTGGGCATTGCGTCCAATCCACAGAGGTTTAGTTCGGGCCCTGAGAGAGAAATGCCTTACGGTAGAACATACGAACAATCAATTGACATGACTTTCCTAGTCGGTGCTGATTATTTCGAAAGACAGTTCTTCACCGACTGGATGACAAAGATTCAAAACCATGGCACAAATACGTTTGGATACTACAAGGATTATGTCTGTGATATGACAATCTCTTTGTTTGATCGAAAAGATAGAGTCAGATATGCGTGTAAACTATACGAGTCTTGGCCAAAGAGTGTTCAGTCATTCGAGGTGGGTGCCGAAACAGAGGGACTCATCAAGCAAACAGTTACTATGGCATACAGATGGTGGGAGCAAGTCGAACCGTTTAGTGGTAGACCAATCAACCCGCAAACACAAGGATCCGCAGGCGGACCAAATACCCGTCTTGGTTTAGATCTACCAGCAGTCGCCAAGAAAACAGGCGCACCAGAATCTATCGCTCTAGGAGGTAGAGTTGTAGAAGGTACTAGAATTACTGAGTGAAATAAATAGGAGTTATTGAATGAGTCTACCAACATTATCAACACCAAAGTATCAACTGACACTTCCGTCAACACAACAGACGGTAACATATAGACCCTTTACCGTTCGTGAGGAAAAGAACCTCCTGATTGCGATGCAATCGAACAACAAAAATGACCACATCGGCACAGTGGTGAATGTGATCTCAACGTGTCTCGATGAGGATATTTCCGTAGAAGACTTGACCATGAATGATATTGAATATCTTATGGTCAAACTTAGGACCACATCGGTCGGCGAATCTGTCACGATGAAGGCAACATGTGAAGAGTGTGAAGCGTCTCAGGCAGTCGAAATTGATCTAACAGATTTTTATGTGAAGGGTGATTCGAAAGATGGAGATCGCATCCCCCTAGCAGATGGCATCGGACTTATCATGCAACTTCCCAGACTTAGAACTACTAAGAAGTTTGCCGCCATGAATACAGACAAGATGAAAATTGATGATCAGTTCTCAGTAATCGAAACGGCAATCGCAGGCGTGTATGATGACAAACAGACATACAGACTTCGAGATCAGGATCCAGAAGAGAACAAGAGATTCATCGAGTCGATGACAACAGATCACTTGCAGACAATCACAGAATGGATTTCTGACGCACCGAGAATGTGTAAAGACGTTGTGTGGACATGTAGTGAATGTGGTCATGAAAACAAGATCGTTGTGGAGGGACTCAGCGATTTTTTTACCTGATGATGCAACATGATAGTCTGGAGTCGTACTTCCAGAATAACTTTATCATGCTGCAACATCATAAGTGGAGTTGGTCGGATCTTGAATCAATGCTGCCTTGGGAAAGGCACGCATACATAATGCTGCTGAAACAATACCTAAAGGAAGAAGAGCAAAGACTCAAGGAACGAAACCGTGGCTGACGAAACTACAAACAAGTTTAGTGATTCCGTAGACAAGTTCTCGTCCGCCGTCGAGGGTATGGGTGGTAAGCGTGGCGGTGGTGGCGGCAAAGGTCGCGATCTATCCAATGTCAAGCGAGATGAAAAGGGTCGCATCCAGAAGAAAGAGGAAGCGGTTGAGGAGAAAAAGGAACGCAAGAGTCTTGTGTCCGCAATCCTTGGACTTGAAGGTAGCATCTCCGCTCTGAAAAAAGGCACTGGCGAAGGCGCGAAAAAAGTAAAGATGGGTCTTGGTGGAATTCTTGGTGGACTTCTTGGTGGTGGAGTTCTTGCAGCACTGGGTGGGTTCTTTGGTCCTGAAGGTAGACTCCCACTTTTCGCAGCGAGGATCCTTGCATTGTCTGATGATGTAATGGGGATTGCAAAGAAGATCGAACCATTCCTCGGAACAGGCGGAAAGATCGCGAAGATTGGACTGAAGTTCCTCGGTCCCCTAATGATTCTAATCGACGGAATCACCGGAGCGATCAAGGGATTCTTAGGATCGGATGAGGGTAACATTGGTGCCCGACTCATGGATGCAGTTAGTGGTGGATTCGCTCAAATCATTCAGGGACTAACATTTGGACTCCTATCATATGATGCAGTCAAAGAGTTCCTTGATCCGCTGTTCGAACCAGTCAAGTTATTCTTTGCCAATATCGGTGCAATCTTCAGTGACCCCGAACTATCGATCTTTCAGAAACTCGGTCTGATCTTCGAAGAGTATATCTTCACGCTCAAAGAAAGTATCAGGGCACAGTTCGAAAGAATAGGTGCTTTGTTTGGAATTATCTACGACACAGTAGTGGACAACTTCTCCATAGAAGGCATTGGTAACATGATTGCCGGTGCAGCACAAGGCATTAGTGATGCGTTCACTTCCGTTGGTGAATTTATCTACGAGCAGTTCAAGTTTCCAATCACCTTCTTTGCGATGAAGGTTGACCAGATTGTTTCTATTATCAAAGAGCAGTTCTTCAGTCTCGCAGCGAGTGTTATCGACTTAGTTCCAAGTTTCCTGAAAACGGATGGCATGGAAGAGATGCAAAAAAACTTTGCTAAAAATGCAGAGGCAGAGGCGAAGAATAGAGAATCAACAAGAAGAATGTATGAGGCGGAACTTGCTCGGGTAGCAGAAGAAGAGTTCAAAGAACAGGTTCGAGGTCAGGCCAAGAGGCTTGAACGACTCAAGAGATACGGTGATGCTACAGCATATAACCGAGAACTTGAACGAATGGATAGAAGATTTGATAGTCCCGCAGACGCAAAACGGGCCCGTGCGATGCTCGGTCGTGACAGTGAACTCCTTCAAAGAATGCCTACCGAAGCGGAACTCAAAGAACAACAAGAGGCAACCACTTCCGCGAATAGGGTTGCTCAAGCAGCGGGGGTTCAGAACACCGTCACCGTTGTAGACAATTCAAGTTCTCCCGTTCAAAATATGGCCATGCCAAGACCAGCAAGAAGTGACACACAATCATCTGGTGCAGCAATCGCCGCGGCCGCAGGGTAACAAAAAAGGGCAGGTCAAAGACCTGCCCTCTTCGCGAGAATACTATTTTTTAGTTTTCTCTCATCCCTCTCCGGCCAACTTGGAGAAGTAAGACATTGCGTCTTCTTCTTCAGACGGAGCATCATTAGTAGTCTCTTCAGTCGGAGTTGAGTCCGAACCGAAACGACTGTTCACGTTCTCCTGAGCGGGAGAATCCATCTCCTCCGCCCGACCAGTAACGGGGCCCGATGTTCCAAGTACACGTTCGAGACGTTCCTTGAGTTCATCGTATGACTTGAAGGCATCAGAGGTAACAAACTCCTGAAGGGAGTTCTGACCTTCCCAAAGGGCCTTCAACTTTTCATCATCTCCATCAAACAATGTAGAGACTGAATCGAATTCCGACTTGTCGTAGTTTAGGAAACCAGCGACCTTTCGGATACGCAGACGGAAGTTAGCACCCTTCCAGAAGTCGAACGGAATGATCGCTTCTTCATCTGCAAACTGAGGCTTCATAGCCTCCTGAATCTTGTCGAAGATCTTCTGACCATAACGGTAGAGGAAGACCTTACCCTCATTCTCCGGGTTGCCCGGATCAGAAACGACGAGGATGTTAGAAACGTAGTTCTTCTTCCTCTTGAACTTCTGAGACACAAGATCCTTGTTGGACTGCTGTCCACTGTTCCAGAGTTTGGTGTTCATCTCTGAAACGGGATCCTTTTCACCGAGAGTGGTACGCGAGTTTTCGATGTACCAACCACCGGGGCCTTGGAACCCATGAGAGAAGTAAAGGACGTAAGGCATTTCCTCGTTCTTGGGTTCTGGGAGGAACCGAACGATTGCAGATCCAGTGCCCGCATCATCGAGAGTGGGCTTCCAGAAACGATCATCCTTGTATGACTTCTTCTCATCACTCGCGGCAAGACGCGAGATCAAATCAGTTGTGTTACGCTTTTTCATTGATTCAAACGACATAAGTTCTCCTTTGTTGTGAACTGTTTTCGACTGGTTTATTGTACAACCACATTGACATCAGTCAAGATCAAAATGGAAGTTTTGCTGTTTTTGGTAGAAGGTTTTTATCTTCTGCTTCACTCTGAATCCTCTCGACGATAGGCTTTGTGAGATACTTGGCAACAAAGCCAGGTTCTACGCCCATTTCATCAGAGGTCTGAATGACTGCATCCATATACGGGAGATCCTCGTCAACAACGAGTTCCTCAATTCTTTTTGGGATAGATACAGAGTAGTCTTCCTCGTTCGTTAGCATTGCGAATCCTTTCAATAGAACAGAAGAAGTATAACACAGGACCGAATTTAGTCAAGCATACATACTATGTATCCCGTAAAAATGGAGAAGGATAATGGCCGGAGCAGCAACCGCAGCAGACAATATTACACTCAACTTAGGCACAGGTGGTGCCGACGTTGCAACTGAGTTCATCTCTGGAGTAGGACACGTTCAGGTTGTCAAAGTGGATGTTGGTGATGCCAACACAAGTACACTTGTATCGACTAGCGATCCACTCCCAGTACAAATTCAAGGTCTTGGTAGTACAAGTGGTAGAGACTTTGATTTCTTCCCAGTCGCAGGTAGTACTGATGGGTCTACGCCTATTGCAGTTTCCATCGCAGGTGCAACTCTTACAGTTGAAGAAGTAGGTATCTCTGGTGGTACTCTCGATACCGTTCACAGAGTCGATGAAACTTACCTGATGGGCGGATCTGCTGGTTACACAGCGATTGATGTCAAGGTTGTTTCCACCGATGTCGCAGGACAGGAAATCGGAGTCACCGCAGGAGCAGGTGGAGTTGAAGTAACTGGTAGTATCGACATCGACAATATTGCGATGCCAAGTGCATGTACAGCAGGATACGTTCTTGTTGGAACAGCGGCAACTGCCGGTCTATCATCCTTTGCCCTAGAGTCTGGTCTGAAACTGAAGAACTACATTCAAGACAATGACTTGGGTAACTCCGGTGGCGGATACTTGACGATTGGTCCAAGCGGCCTGGCCATTGGATCATTCCCTAATGGGGCAACTAATGGATTGATTCTCGCTCCCGGCGAAGAAGTCTTCCTAGAGATCGCAAACACAAACTTGATTCAAGTCACTGCAACAAACAGAGGTGCAGGTCTAGACAACCAAGTCGCTTTGTCATACTTCGGATCTTGAGGTAATAATTTATGAGACACGGAAAGCAGTCAAGACGCATCCGTGGTAGTTCCAGTGCTATCACCATATCATTGAGTTCAGCGGTGACTGGTCCAACTGGTCACGCTCTTACCTCTATCGATTTGGAACATGGTCCAACAAATAGTGGTGCAACTACCGATGGCATCACCAATGCGGGACTAACCGTCCCTGCAATGGTTGAGGCTGCACACTTCACTATTCCTTCTGTGGTATCTGCTTCAGTTCCTACTGACACCTTCCGACAGGAGGTCTTTCCACCAAACCATGAATTAGCAGGCAGAAACAACAATCTTATTCGAGATCTCCAGTTTCAAATTGGTTATACTCAGATTCTCGATGCTGCTACATCAGGTCAAGCAGGATGGACACAGGGCATTGCTAATGCGTCTGGTTTGGGCGCCCCGAGTCAAGGTTCCAATTTCAATCTGCGGGATTCGAATCTTGCTCTGATTGGTAACTGGCATGAGGTAGAAGGCAGTCTTCTTCGATCCTTTGGTGATTTTGGTTTTGCTGGAGAAACGTCAGCGACCGCAGGAATTACCAAAGGTCAGGGTTTTGCCGCTGACGATGAAAGATCGAAATCATTCACACCAATCATCACTGAAAGATTTCTAAACACAGATCCTTCGATAGATGATGAACTTCTCAGTAGAGAGGCAATTCTTCGTAGGATCGGATTTGGTGAGCATGGTCATGCGTTCTCACACTATATCGGAAACTTTAGAACCTCCGCTGCCGTTTTCGCGGACACTGTTGAAACCAATATAAAAGTAGACGATCCGCCTCCTCCGATTGTTCCCGAACCAAATAAAACTCCTTTCCGATCTGGAGCCAATCCTGACTACACTCGGCCTGGTGATGGTCCACAGGTCGATGCCCCAGATAGAGGTGGTTTTGATACCAATGAGATTGATGATGAGACTCGCCCCGGTGGAGGTGTCGTTGAGGCGGGCGGGTTTGATGATAACACCCCCCAGACCAATGTCACATTGACGCAGGGGCCCACTATCATCATTACTCCACCAACGTTCACGACCAACACGCCAGATGAAACAAATGATACCACGGATGCCACGGATACCACGACCAATACCACAAGAACCGATACTGCCACTGATGATCCCGGCGGAGGCACCGGAGACGATCCTACCCTAGTCATGAGACAGGGTAGAGGTATCTTCTGCTACAACCTTTGTCCGGGTAATCTATTCGAACACTTCCCGGGCCCAGGCGATAGAGTATATGGTGCTGGACTACGACTTGTTCCTCGGGGAGTGGCCGGTCGCTTGAGTGATATTACTGACACCGAACCATCACTTGATGGTGATATGCACTTCCGCATTGTTGGGTTTACCACCGGAAATGGTGCGGGTCATAACTTCACACCCGAAGCCACTCAACACATGACATGGGACTTCCTTGATATCACCTCAGATACCACCAACGGTGGAATCGCCTGGGCGGCAACAGGTGCTTTCGGTGTCAATGATTCCAATCTAGGAATCTCGACGGGGTTCACCATCAGTACTCCAGTTGATCTAAACAATCCAATCACAATCAACATGACCGAATTTGTACAAGATGCTCTGGATAACCAAGACGGAATTCTTCGGTTCATGTTGTTGAAGGAACCAGACAACGACGCAAATGCCCTTGGTGCTGTTCAGTTCTATGGATGGTGTGGTAGAGAAAACACAACCGGCCGACAAGACTTCGAACCAGATCTATTCGTCCGTTATATGCCAGCAGGATCGACCGGCGGTAGTGGTGCTGACGTAGAGCCTGATATGGGAATTGCCTCAATCGGAGGCGCAACTCACCCCAATGAGAAGTTTGTCAGAAGAGATGCACGGAATAGACATGAGTTCTATCCACCAATTCGACAGAGACATGAGTCTCAACACTAATCGTTCATAACCTCACGGTATGATTCTGAATTGTTGGCATTGTGATAGATGTCGATACATTCCTTGAGACCAACAACGTGGTTGATTGGATTTCTCTGTAGAACCTGTGTCGTTCCATCACTCGACGAAACAAGAATCACGATGTTGTCGATGGTCTCGCCGAGCAGTTCCTTCCACATGATCGCGTATGCGGTTGCTTGTTGGAAGTAGTTCTCGATGTCACTTTCTCTCTTCTTTCTCTTCGAACTCTTGAAGTCGATGACAGAGAGTTTACCATCAAACTCGGCGATACAGTCCACCCTACCAGCGAGTCCCATAGTGTGACTCCAGAGGGCAATTTCTTGAACGCGAATGTTATCAATGCGATCTAGATTTGGTTGTGCCTGATAAAACAACTCGCGAGCATCTTGATGTGCATTTGCATCTGGTTCGCCTTTGTTGTTCAAGTAGTCTTCAACGATACTGTGAAACTTGTTACCCTTTTCGAGAATCTGCTTAGACTCCTCTGGGTTATTCTTTCTCCACTCAGCGAAGAACTGCCGCTTCGACCATCCAGTCACAGTGGTCACAGAAGGATAACGCTCTCCGGTTGGAGTAACGTATTTACGAGATCCGTTTTCTGTGATACATTTTAGATCTGGAAGATCTGGTGGTGGAGCGTGTGTGAACATAGTCAATATTATACCTCACGTTTTCAACGAGTCAAGATTTCTTCTTGAACTCCTTTGATACTTTCTTCTCTCTCATATATCTAGACCACGGTCCATATCGCTTCTCTGCCATCTTCTTTGCCCGAACATGGTGGTGAAGTCTTTTATCGCCCATAGGTCGTCGAAGAATCATTGCTTCGCCGTCTTCGTTCTGAATGATGACAGGCTTGCCTGGGTTTCTCATAGAGTATTTCTTGATAGCACCACCCGACTCGGAGCCTTCTTCAAAGAACTTATTCCATCGTTCGTTCTTTCGTTTTGCTCGGTCTGAGAATTTTTCATACTCTTCTTTACTGACCGTAAAAGACTTTACGCCTTTACCCAACATCTTCTCTAGTTCTTCAGGAGACAAACGTCGAGGTTTCCTGAGAGGTGCGGGTGGGTTGTTATCCGAAACCCCTGCAATACCTCCACCAGACACAGACATCGTTGGTGTGTCTTCCTCTAGTTCATTGTCTTTACCTTCAAAGAACAAGACAATCTTTCGACGAAACTCTTCAAAGTTCATGGGATACCTTTCTCAAGTCATCTGCGGATACCAGCAGTTTGTTGCCTTCTACATCATCAACAGTGAACAAGGGGATGCCTAATAGTTCATCAGTCGATTCTACGACAGTATCTAGTCGAACTGCGGTTTCTCCGATTTCTGGATAGTCATCGACGATATAAAAACCCATGTCCAACTTATCAACCTGTTCCGATTCAGACAACTCAACCTCGTAGTCAATGTCTGATAGAAATCTTTCGATGTCTAGGGCCCGACCCTCAGACTTCTCATATTCCTCTTTGAGTAGAAACAAGGCACTGGCAAATCTACCCAACTTCGACTTCACGACAGGAACCTTCTCTAGAATCTTTCGGAGATTGAACGCAACAACGTGAAGTTTGGTGAAGGACTTTTTCTGTTTGGGTGTTCTATTGGCTTTGTTCTTGACGAGGATATTACCCTTCTCATCAATGACACCCTCCTTGTACGCATCGAACTCTGTGTAGTCCAGCGTCAAGAATTTGACCAGTTGGTATGCAACGAATACGTCTATGAGTCCCATCAAATTCTCCTTAGAACAGTGATCACTGTAGTATCTAGGGGAATTGAGATTAGGTCTGCCTCTGGTATTTCATCGTTAGTCAGAGAGTCTAGAGAAACTAAGAATGTTTTCAGTAGACTGTGGAACTCTTCCTCGATTCTGTAGAAGAGGATTCTGTTCGCAGGGCAAATTCCAAATACATTACACATGATGATGAGGTGGTTGAGAATCAATCTCTCACGCAAGATGCCAGACTGCTTATACTTACGGAACAGTCTTTTCACATATTTCGTTCGATTGAGATCCTCATGAAATTCATCGATGGAGGACACTTCTGGATTTTCGTAGAATTTAGCAGCGAAGAGTGCTATGTTCTGATCGTCTAGATGTTCGAATTTCATTCATCACTTCTCTCATAATAAACATTTACTCAGTCTTCGACGGCGGCGATCTTTACAAAGAGATCTGTAAGACCGTCTTCGCCCTCGACAACTTCGACACGAAGAACATGTGCCTTTGTTTCTCTGGTGGCAGGAGAGTCACCATCGCTCATCATCTCACCATACTCAGCACCCAACTCGTTTCCGTATTGGCTGAGTGGGAGTTCTAGAACGCCTGGGTTCATCTTTGCTGGCATATCAAACGAAAGACCTGCCACTTGTAGTTTCTCTCGTAGTCGAGCGAGACTCTTTAGTGGGTAGTTTGATTCGTTTTCAACTTCACCTTGAACTGCGACATTGAGTTTACGAAGAACCTCTGGATCCTCGATATCATAGACGAGGGTGCTACCATCGTCTGCACCAGACAGATTGAGTCCGGTGTAGTCTCCGACTTGACCCGCAGAAGCGTAAGTCTCATCAAGTTGCTTTTTGAAGTCCTTGTACTTTTTCATCCTTCTTGGCCTTCCTGTGGTTCTGGCGTGTAGTTGAGAACTTGGTTCTCGAATTCGATTGCAAAATCTGTTGGAATAATCTCGTCCATGCCAGATGATGCTGCTCTGACATGATCACTCAAAATTCTGTTACGATCTTCAAGTGTACGCACATCTTGAATATCTGCGTGAGCCTGTGGGACTCGATCCGTGAATGTAGAAGGCAGTTCTCGTTTCTGCTCCATGCTACCTTGCATGATTTGCTGAACAGTGTTTGCTACGTTCTTGATCTTGTCCAAATCGTTTGATTGAAATCCACTCATAGTATTACTCCATTTCTATTATGTATCACTGACCGGGCGTGTCCCGCTGATACTTTTTTCGAAGACCATCTGTTCCGTACAGAGAGTCTTCATCATATTCTTCATTCGCGCCCATGACTTTTCTAATCTCGTCATAAAGCATTTTCGAATCCTTAGAGGATGCTCTCTTGGGCATCCCCGAACGGAAAGTATCAAAGTCACCATCAAGGGCAGCGGCCCTCAATTTAGATGCAGACATTCCCTCGACTCCGGTAGCATCTGGATCTCTTGCACCCGCACCAACAAAGTCGATATTATCCATACCAATCTTGTCAGTGTAAGGAACAACAGTCTTTTCAAACTCACCGATCCGATCACCACCTACAACGATGGTTGCTGTCTTGAATCCCTTTTTTACCAAGTAGTCAAGTGCTTCGAAGATTGTTCTCGATCCCGCATCGTCAACAACTGTGACTTGTGGGAATACGCTCTTGAGGAACTTGACCTTTGCTTTTGGTGTAAGTGGATTTTTCTTCTTGTCATTCGTACGACTCGGGAAAAGGAAAGGAGTCCCTCCCTTTCTTTTTGCCGTGTCTGCAAGAACTCCAACCAACTTCTCATGACCTACGGTTGGAGGCTGGAAGCGACCAAACGTAAGAACGGCATGTTGTGCCTTTGCTTCTGCGACAAGTTGTTTGAAGGTCTTTGACAATTATCAGCCCTTGTTCCAAGGGAAGAACTTACGAACCCAACCCCAAAGAGGTTGACCGACAAGTGCGCCTGCTACGAATACAATAACTGTGTGTGCAATTAGACCGTAGGTAGTTGTTAGAAATTCCATAGGTTATCCTTTTTTCTTTGTCGAAATCTTCTTAGCCTTTGCTGGGGCCTTTGGGGCCTTTGCGACTGGCTTTGGTTCCACTACTTCGTCGAGTAGTCTTCTTTTTGCTTTTCGGGGTCTCGACAACACGCTCTTTGGTAGTTTCGAGTTGTCGAACTTCCTCACTTCTGATCTTCTCATCTTGGTCTCCTTTGTCTGGTCTGACGATGATTCTGCCTCGGGGGCCTCTTTGAACGGACATGGTTAGTCTCCTTGACTTTTTATGTAGTTTACCCAGAAACCCAGTTTTTCGCGGCATTGAAGTTCTGTCTGGAAAACTCAAGACGATCTACAAGTTTTAGTGCCTGATTCTTGGTGTGGTCTACTGCAACAAACCCCTCGGGTGCAGTAACTTTGAATCCATCATCGGTTCTCACGAAAGTACCGATACTCTTTACGGATTCTAATTTACGAATGATGATCAACTTCGCAGCAGTAAGTGCGGCATGGAGTCGGAAGAGAGAGTCAATCTCTTTAGTGTTTCGAGACAACATCTCGATAAGTGTTTTTCTTACTACTTCCTTCCTCTCCTTTGCAGCACTGGATTTTACTTTATCAACATCCTTCTGTAGTTTGGTGTCGATGTATGATATAAATCCTGAGGCAGAACCTTGCAGGGTTCCGTTCCGTACATTGGCATTGATGTACGTTTTGATCTCTAGTTGTAGTCTAGAGTTTGCAACGATATCATCCGCAACCTTACCAACCTTTTTGGTAAGCAGAGACTTCGCAGCCTTGATGTGTCTATTCATATCAGTAGTTTCTGTATTCGTCATGGTTGCAGCACCCGACTCATCGCGGAAGTTCGCGTCAGTAAACCAAACATCCTTGTTCGCTTTCAACTTCGATACATCAGGATCGAAGGAAGCAGAGAGACTTTCGATTGAGTCACCAGTGTACTTGGTGTGCCATACGACACCCATCTTTGATGCCTTGATCTTGTTGCCTAGATCAGAATCAACCGGGACAGCGTACATGATCGTGTTTGGTTGGAATGTGTAGTGTGACTCACCATCGATCTTCTTGGTTGAGACATCATCTGTGTACATGAGATCGCCCTGAAGGATTCCCTTGATTCCAATCTTGGGCAGATAGGTTAGTGCCGCTTTTAGTTTATCTGCGAGTCCACCTTGATGGTTGGCGTCAACATCAGCAGCAGTGTAGTTTACTTTTGCATTCTTGTTGAACAAAGACTTCGAGGACACAAAGAACTTTCCTGTGTCTGGGTGAACACCGGCAAAGATCGCGGGCGCACCATCCCACTTGACAGTCACACCAAATTCACTTCCTGCGTTACCACTTAGCATGTCAGCGACACTCTCTAGAAATCGGATCGCTTCGGCAACACCAGCACCACCCTCATTGAAGAGTGAGTCTTCGAGGTGTTCCATGTGAAGGTTCTTTGCCTCTGTGATATAGTTTGTAAACTTTTTGATTCTCATGGGGTAATCCTTGGTGTTATGTTGAATGGATTATCGTCACCATTGAACCACACTTTCAAGTGGCAAGTCACTCCATCAGTTCTCATTTGGTCATTCCAAGAGATCCCGGCGGCGGTTGGGCCTCGCAAATCCAAGTTGATAAAGGCTTGGTTGGTATTTCCCCAACTGGAGTTGTTACTCTCATACCCCTCCCAGTGAAAACCATCTCCAGATGGCCCATCCACGCTAATCTCAAATCTGGCATCAGGATATGCGTTACCCAACGCCCCACCCGAGTTACCAAACAATTCACCAGCATCTAATCTAAACACATAAGTGGCGGTGTTGCCGGATTGGAAGGGATTCGTTTGAGGAACATCCATGACTGCGGTCGCTCCGGTGGCCGCCCGGAGAAGACCCCTGTTCCTTCTGCCATCAGTGAAAGTGCCTAGCAGTGCATCTCCATATGTGACTCCACCACCACGACCACCCGAGACATGAAAAATATCCACTTCGAATTTACATTCGTAATCGGGCTGGCCGGACTTCTTGCGACCTGAAATTTTTGCGATAGGACTCTTGAAGTTCCGCGTGCGACTCCCTCGGGAACCCTTACCACCTTTACCACCGCCAACTTTTCCAAAATCTGCCATGATTATTCCTCAGTGTGCCTCGAATGAAATTGAACCGGAACCAATGACTGTAGTTTGTCCGACGAGAACATCTTGCAGGTTATCGCACTCCATGAAAACTTGCTCTCCGTCTTTCAGTTTGAAACACTTATTGAAATTGTTGCTGGTGAATTGACTGTCACCATCTGCTAGACCACTCGTGCTGGTATGAGTAACAAGGATCGCTTGACCAGCAGCGTTGTGTACTAAAACTCCACTATCAAGAGTGAGAGAGGTCGCAGATAAGGCGGACATGGTTGTCCCCGAATCTCTGTTACCAACAGACTTGGGGTGGTGTGCTTCATACCCGCGAATGTCAACCGAGTTTTTCCTGTTACTACTTGACATCAATTACCCATGAAACTGAATGCTACGGAGTTACCTTTGATGAATACCAAGTCGGTATTACGAACTTCTAGAAAGATTTCTTCCCCTGCGTTCAACTTGTAAGCAGTGGTGTCTGCTCCGATAGCAACAGCAGCGCCTGTGATACCAATCAGCAAAGCACTAGACCCATCATCGTTTTTGACGCGAAGTCCACTTTCAAGAGTTACTGCGGCGAGTTCTTGGACGAATGCGTTAGTCCCCGCACTGTTGCCTACGGTCTTTGGGTTGTCGATCTGAATAGATCGGATGTCGGTTGCGTTGGGTCTGTTACTTCTGGGCATGTTGGGTTTCCTTAGAGTTGGTCGCTAATATCTAGCCTTGAGAATAAAACCTCCGCAAGTTTTTTCCCTGCGGCCGAATCACTTGGATAGTGAATACCGCCAGTTATTCTGGACTTAGCACATCTATCACCAAGGTCAATGAACTTAGATCTGTGTTGTGGGTGGAGGGTTGCGAAGAAAAGAGATAAGAATCTACTCTGACAGGCATGACCACTCGGATATGCTGGACTGTCAGCGGTTCGACTGTATACTGCTTTCAACGGTAGTCCAACAGATCTTGCTACTTGAACTGGTCTCGGTCGGTTGAACTTGTATTTGAAATTCAGACAAAGAGTGGTTACTTGCCTATACAGTGATGAGACTAAATCTTTAGAGTAACTCAGATTGTTTTGACGACAGTAATCGAAGTAGTGTCCGATTACTTTGTTGTCAAAGAAACTGAAATCATTCTTTTCAGATTCACTTGACAGTTCGATGATGTCAAGCATCTCCATGATCTCTCCATATGTTTCATCACTGTCATTTGCCGGAGGAGGATCAATTACCGAGATGATCTCCGAAAATACAGGGAAGTTTGAGATTGGTCTGTGCATCTTTGCAGAGTCAGATACCGATACCTCACCATACACCATATCAACAAGTGCGGTTTCTTCTGTGAGTTCTACATGTCTCATAAAGTTTCGCATTCACAAAATCCTTATCAATACTCGTAGTCGTAGACGTTGTAGAGAATGATTCTTCCTCTATCGTCGTAGACGTTTACCATATCTTTGTTTGCAAGTGGTTGGATAGTAAGTTTCTTACCACTCTTATTTGCGATGATCTTTTCACCCATCTTCATTTTACTAACGATCACCAGAGGTTTCTCGTCCTTCCGCTCGGCTTTCATAGCAGCACCAGCGGTCTTGTATCCGTAAAGAGTCATCTTGCCTTTATCGTGGACGATACGTTGGATCTCATCCATGACCTTTTCATAGAGTTCTATCTTCTCTAGATATTCATTGAATTGAAACATCCGTATCTCCTTATGGTCTGAAATCGATGTTGTTGACGAACTCAACTTCTGGTTGGAGTCCCATGAATTCAAGTGCGTACTTCGCACCCTTCTTGATGTGTTCGACGATTTTCGAAACCAACTTCTTCAAGAAGTTCATGAACTTACTGAGTAGTCTCTTGACCACATTTTCCGTAAGTAACACACCATCACGTTCAAGTGTCTCTGCCTCTTCTGTGAGTTTGTCTGCAAGGATGCCAACTGCGGACCAGTAGCGATACCGTCCAGTCTTAGTCTTCTTACCACCAACCTTTTTCTTTTCACTGACTGACTTCATGCGAACAGAAACCTTCGCTCTGTTTGCAATCTTCCTGACGTATGCCTCGTCTGTGACAGGAATGTAGTGGACGTTCTCTCCATCGAAGTCGCAGGTTAGGAAGTGGGTGCATGTTCCGTCATTGCCACCAAACTTAGTCTCGCCCGTCATTGCTTCACGAATGAAGAAGTATGCGAACTCTGGATTACCCTCAAACATCTTGGTTAGTTCTTTTGTCAAGACTTTGTGGGCCTGATCGGCAGCAACAAGGAGGGCATCAGTGCCTTTCTTGATCTCTTGTCTAGTCGGTCCAGCAGCGATACTCGAAGGTGCGAGATCTCCGATTGCTTCCGCGATCTTCTTCCCGAAAGCATCCAGTTTCGTACCACTTAGATCTACAGCAGCGTAGAAGGTCGCCACGCTCTCGTTACGTCCTCCTGACATCAACTGAGCGTCCGCTCCGGTCTTCAGGGAGATCTTGTCTGACTTCGCTATGAGGTCTGTCTTGGGGGTCTTGGTGGATCCCGGTACGTTGTCTGGATCCCAGAAACTAGCCCACTTCTGTGTAACCTCAATAGTTTCAGCACCGAGAACGGTGGCTTGTCCACTGTTTGGTTTGAAAGGCATTTGCTCAACGACTCTCTCGCCTGCCCCAGTCTCAATGCCGAATTTGGAGATAGGTTCATCATCACCATTTAGAGCGGCAACAATAAACTCTTCCATCTCTTCACCGCGACTTCTCGCGCCTTCATTTAGAATTTGATTATCACTGATGTGGGTCTGGAACCTTTTTATGCTCATAGGTTTCTCCTCTATCAGTATCTATAATGAAGCGCCCCCACCAAGTGAGGGCGCCTCTTGTTGACGGTTCTAAGGTAGCGAAATTCCCGTGGTCCGTCCCTGCACATGAACGAAGTTCGTTCGCCCTAGTACACCCTTATGTATAATTGAAAAGAGGGCCCCGAGGAGAAAATCTCAAACTCAGGGCCCTTCTTTGAAGATCGTGGACGGGGTGGACTCACAATTTACCACCAACTTTCGGATTCACGCTAGTGAATTTGATCCTACTCGCACCTACCTTGCGTTAGTTATACGCTACCTCACTCATTTGAGCATTGGCACCCCACTACAGGGAAGACAGTACCTTTTATCACATGACGAACAATATTCAGTCACCGTCCTGTGCCGGGGTAATTAGTCCCAACACATGTTTCATCTATTCAGTTTTGAAACCCTCATCTTGAACTTTCGTCCAAGGTGAGGAGTACCTCTTTGTTCCCCTAGGCTGAGGTCGCCCGTGCTGCGTCAAGCAGCGATACGCATTTCATTGGCGTTTGAGTTTTGCAACCATTGATTCGAGTAGGTTGCCTTCCCGGTCATCTCCAGTTTTTCAAACTGACCCATCGAAACCATTCGACCCCCTGTTAGAATCCAAACACCAATCGGATGCGTCCCCAAAGTCCCGGGCGATCCTCTGGATTCGCCTTCGCACGTTTCGCTGCACGAACGACTTCGGTATCGGTGAGGAGAATCCAATGGGACTCTCCCTTGTAACGGACCTTAGTAGGCCAGTAGTGTGCCGCTTCACGCTTTGTTTTGCGACCCTTGTTTTCTACTCTGCTTTCCATATCCGTTCCTTTCAGTGGAGTCGGGGGGATTCGAACCCCCGTGTGGTTTCAGTCATCCATTCCTTCTTCGATGACATAAGTATTGTATGTTGGATCGAACTTCTGTCAACCCACTTTATACAATTTTTTTTAGTCTTCGATACTCCACTTTTCGAAGAGCAGTCCGACCAGAATGAAGGACGGAACCCAGAGACCGAGATAGGTCGCGTTATCAACTCCGCTTGCCGAGTATGCGTATGCGGAAAGTGCGATGGATGCGAACCCAAGTCCATAGCAGGTGTTTGCGATAATTTGCTTCACGTTCATTTTATATCCTTTACTTCTTCGAATCCATAATCAGTGGTGTATATGATTCGTTCAAAAACTACCCTACACCAAGGCATACACTTAGTACACGGTCGTGACATTCTCATGTCCCCAAACCGATTGAATCTAAAATTTACTAGAGTAAGTTTATCAGAGCGACGAGACTGAGGAAGACGAAGGTAACAATCCAATTCGCTGTGCAATTCACAGAAGCGATAACCATGTTCCATGGCTTTTGGATGTGTCTTTCGTGTGTTCGTCCCAATCGAAACTATCTTACCCTTTCTGTCTAGAATAAACGACACATGCTTTTGACTCCTATTGATTTCTTTGGCAATAGGAAACGCCGTATCACATAGTTCAAGACAATCAATCATGTGATCACATGAAATTCCAGATCAGTTGCATGAGATCCATGCAGTCAACACACCCGTCTCTGTTCAGATCAAATTCCTTCGGAGAGTCCGGCGCACACATTCCCCAATAGGTGAGGATGCCAGTGAGCAGATAGATGTAGGTCTTCATGTCCATTGTTTGTTTCCTTACTTGAAAACTTTGAGTTTGTTCACGACCCGTGTCGTGAGGATTTCATTTCCACGCTTGTGCATGTTTCGCTGCTTTGTGATGCCTTTGCCCCACCCGCGACGAATAACGGTATGTCCTTTGATCGCGTTTCCTTCGCGTTCTGCTTCCATGTCAAATTGGTCAATCACTCGTTTTGCCATCTTGTACTTTTCCTAACTTGATACTGTTCCAGATACGTTCGTATACGAAATACAGAATGAATGCAGATACATTTATTTCTATTGCGAGGAGGATGTCATTCTCACTTCCTATCTTTATGATAAGGAAGCACATGATGAATCCAATAATACGGAACCCAATTGCCTTTACCAAACTACGTTGTAAAGATTCCTTGAAAGTCATTTGTCTTTTCAGTTCCGATCTTCTGTAAGAAAGTCCCTGTGTTCTTCTCGTCCTGCGGCAGACTCATCTGTGGCATACCACTCGCGGTAGATCATCTCCCATTCTTTGTTGGGAGTCTTCATACCTTCACCTACCCAGTTCTCAATCATACGCTGACCCTGTGTAGAAATCCATGCGTCAAACTCAGATGTGAATCGGGCGGATTCGTTTGGTGCGATGAATCGTGAAGTCACGAAACAACGTCCCTTGTCTGCATCATGTTCGTTTAGTGTACCCATCAAAATTCTCCTATTGATCTCATCCAGTGGAAGTCTTCAATTCTACCAGCGATCCAGTAGATGTCAAGACCCCCTCTTTGACCTGCGTGTTGTCTATGTGCATCGTTGAACACATACTTCTCTAGATCAGACTTCTCTGCCCATGACAGTTTCAATTCATTGGCATTGATCCCACAGAATACGATTCGCTCGTATGGTTGGTTTCGGATCTGAGACCATCGGAAGTTATTGGGAGTGGAATCCCATGTTGTACTAACCTTGATCTCGATCTTATGACCAGCAATGAGTCTGTCATACTGAGATGTCCGTGATCGCTTCACAGCGTGTCCGTGTGACTCAAAGATATCGCTGACGAGTTTCTCACCAGCAGCACCACGGGATCGTGGAGACCGGATCATAGCAAAGTCTTCGAAGACTGATCCTCTCCAGTATGGTTCGGTTGTGTGTTTGTTTAGATTGGAGTACGTCTTCGACGCAATCGCTTCACCAGTCAAATCATAATCCATGTTTATCTCCAATGGATCGGGGGAGACTTGAACTCCCAACCTTCGGGGTAAAAGCCCGCTACTCTACCAATTGAGTTACCGATCCGGCAGCACGCCTGACAGGACTCGAACCTGTAACCTACGGCTTAGAAGGCCGTTACTCTATCCAATTGAGTTACAGGCGCATGTGTCATTCGGTAATCATACCGGGTCCAACGATTCCAACGATATCGGATTTCGGTGGAGTAATGATCTTGCTGGTAGCAGCAACGTATTCCTTGATGAGATCAGGATGAGGAGTCGTGATAAACACGATGTTCTTCTCATTGATAACGAGTTCACTGTTCTCAGCACGATATGGAAGCCACGGAGCGAGGGCGAGACCCTTACCGCCGGTGGGGACTAGGATCACAGGATCCACTAGGGACCATCCTGCGTCAGTCTCTTCCGTCTTGCTTAGAATCTCTTCGCCGGTTGTCAGTCTTAGAATCTTTGGATCTGTCATTCTTGGTTTCCTTCTTTGGCTTTCCGAAAATTGCTTCGTAGTTTTCTCGATACTTATCTTGGTCCACAGGTCGGTAACGACTACCTTTTCCTGCTGCGTGTTTATCACTCATCAGTATCTCCGTTCTCGGGGAGTCTTGACTACGACATCTGAGAATTGAGTTTGTGTCAAGACTTGCTTCTTAGTCAACCAAGTGCCGGGCATGTGACTGCTTCGGTTGGGATTGATAACCTCAACAACCTTGAAACCCTTGGTGGTTTCTGGATTGGGTTTGATGTTCTTTATTTCCATCTTTCCCGTTTTCTTATTCTTCACCCGCTCTCTACGAGACTCGGTGAACATATCTGAATGGTACTCGATGATGTAGTTTGTTTTAGTAGTTTTCATTGTTTTGATTCTTTCAGTTTGAAAAGCGTGAATGGGGTTGCCCCCACCCACACCTAATTTTCATGATCAGCCATGACTCTGATCATGTGTTCCCCCACGCGGGGGAGTCCATGAACGGTCCCTCAACCGTTCAGGGAGACCATGGCGTAACGGTTCTTGCCGGTGGTCTTGGTGGTCTGGGAAACAATTGCCCAGTTGTTGTACCGCTCAACCTGCGACTTGATGTCGCTGATGGTGGCGCGGAAGTTGGCGCAACCGAATCGGGACTGTGCTTCAGCAGCGGTAAGAGTCTTACCAGTTGCAAGGTAGTCCATGATTCGACGCTTAGTGGTGTTGGTACGGGTCATAATGAATACTCCAAAATTTGCGACGAGTTCTAAAAGTTGAAATACGCTTTGACTTTCCGTCGCCTAAGTCTTTGCGTTTTTTGAAAGTCCGTCTAGAGGTTTCCCCCTAGAGGGACGGTTAGAGATGACCACTGTTCGTGCTTTCGCACAGGTCAGGGTCTCACCCTACTCAATAATAATAATTTTACTTCTTACATAATTCATAGTAGGGTGTGTCTCACATTTGAGTTCTCTCCTGTTTTTGTTACACGGTTATTGTACCACCGATGTCAACACTGTCAAGAGACTTTCTCAAAGTTTTTTCAACACTCAGGAACCGACTGCGGAAGTCGCTGCGTCCCAAACGGACTTGAGTGAAGAGGCAACCCAAACAACACCGTCCCAAGAAAAGGGCAGAAGTGCGAGGGTGATGAGCATCGAACGACACACACCAATCTTGCCAAGAGTACTGGACACGATGTCCTTTTCACATTCGCCCATAACAGGGCAGTTCTTAGAAGCCATAATGCTCCTCCTTATGTTCGACCTCAAGAAGAGGCCTTTTGAATACGACCCAAGACTTTGTTCACGTTCATGAGCATGTACTTTGGATCATCTGCAACCGTGTAATACTTTTCAGGCCAGACGACGACACGATCACCAACGTCCATCAGACCATTTTCCTGTAGTTCCTTGCAACGCTTACCATCACCCATTGCGTGGATGGTTCCGGTCCACCGGACCTTGTTGTTCGGAAAGATAATACCTGCTTCTGTCTTCTCGACATCATCATCTCTCTTGACTACTACAGACTCTCCATGTGGTTCAAAGTCCTCTGGTGCGTAGTCGTAGATGATTTCCATTCCTTCTGTCATCAGCAATTCTCCGGTGTATTGAAATCGAATGCGGGCGTATTCGACTTCTTGTTTTCATAGTCTAGCATTGCCCTTGCTTCATTGAGCATCTCAATCACTCGATCAAGATCCGTGATATCAAAAGCATCACATTGTTCTTTGGAATCGAATCCAGAGAACGCAACGGAGGGGTTACCCTCTTCATCCCGAACGAAGTCTAAGCATGGGTTTGCTGGAGTTCCTGCGTGACCAAGCCTGTGGAATTTGATACTGTTGTGATTCATGGGTTTCTCCATTTGTGAATAGTAATTGTACCCTGTGATAAGAATGTGTCAACACCCTTTATCAAAAATTTCTGAGACGTTCTTCCATCGTCTGTAGACTGTCATCAATCACTTGAAGATTGTGTATGAGAATCTCCTCTTCTTCCTCACTGACCATGCCTGTTGCCGATGCAATGTCAACGAAACTGTTCACTGTCTGTGCATCTTCATTGCTAAGAATGTCAATCGTTGTGTTGATGCTATCCACTGTGAGTTTGTCTGATGTTGCAACCTTGTGTGCAAGTAGAGCAGATACTTCGATGCCTGTTAGAGCATCACTGATGTAGCAAGTTGTTCCAAGTTGGTTTTCGATATTCAAGAGAATTCCTTCCAGATGCTTTTGTCAAGGATGACACGAAGACAACACATGATCGTTGAGAGTCCCACTGTTCCCCAGTATCCAAGCGTATCCAAGAGGAATGATACCAACCAGAATGACAGAGCAGAGAGGGGAAACGCGATCAATGCGACCACGAATGTGATTAGAAAAACGTATAGAAAACTTTTCATCGGTTCAATTCCTTCTTGACTTTCTCCCAATACTTGAGAGTTGCTTTTTTCTTGTATCCGTTTGGCCCACCATTGTGAATGCGGGCGATGTCTTCCATCGTCACAGGGCGCCCAAGACGCCGGTCGGTTGCGTATCTAGCCATGTATGCACGGACGATACGATCAGCGTAAGCAGGCTTATAGCAATCCAGATACACACCACCAATACCACTGCGTTCAGTAGCATCTTTCCAATAAGAAGTCCAAATCTGATAAACGCCGATAGCATTCCCCGAGTCGCCCACAGCATCAGGATTATTGTTAGACTCAACAATACGAATAGCAGCAAGTACACGATCCATCTCCTTATCGGTAACCGCAGTAGCACGGTCGGTCAGTGTCAACATCAACATTACAATCATTACATATTTCATTCGTTTTCATCGCTCCATTGGCAGTAGGTAAAGTAGAGAAAGAGTGCTATCCAGCCGAGAAGAAGAACAATCAACATCAACGGGCCCTTGCATACTCTCGATTCAACCGTCGAATGTTCTCTTTACCTCTCGCAAAGATTACCTCACCGGCAGTCTTGTGATTGTAGATCATTCTACCAACCACGGGTTCCGTGTGCTTGTCTGCACAGTTCACACAATACTCAGTATCGGGAACCGCTTGCAGTCGTGCTTCGGGGATCTTGTTACCACAATCAAAACAATTCATTTCAAATCCTTTCATCATCAATAGCGGTGGTGGGACTCGAACCCACACTGTATGGATTTTGAATCCATTGCCTCTGCCGATTGGGCTACACCGCCGTCATCAATCTTGTTCAATCTGTTCAATCCAATCGCACTTTCGATAGTCCTTCCAGAAGAACATCTCTTTCACGAATGGTTCGAAACGCTCTAGCATGTCCTTCTGGTAGTTGTAAGGATCAAGCGGGTAGTCTGGTTCACCAGTCTCCGATGTCCATGAGTCGAACCAACCAACGTCAAAGAGATCATTGTTCTTGTCGAAGTGAACATCATAGATGTCTGCATTGATCAATCGAAAGCGATCATCCTTCTCACAGTGATCCCACACAAGGTCGATCACATCCTGATACTTCTCGACGATGGTGACTGAACGAACCTTCTCGTTCTCCATGAGTGCCTTGTGCAACACACCAAGTCCAAGGCCTGCACACAGGACATCTCCGTGTGCGGCATCGAGGAACGGAATCGCTTCCGCAAACTCTAAGGCCCGGTCGCTCATGATTGAGGTCTCCCCGTGGTACAAGTGAGTATCTCCTAGACGATGGGGTTTACCCACGCGGAACGCGCCCGCTGCCGCTGCCGGAATGTTGACTGAATAAAGTTTGGTCGGTTGTTTCATGGACATTTTTGTTTACCTCTGGAAGAAGATCAACGACTCTCCCTCTCCACTCTGCATCCCCGCAACACACGGAGATGCCATCATTCATCACACGGACAACCACATGGTTGCCTGAGGAGTCCGTAAGACCGTGCATGACCGTGGTGGTCACGTTGGAGGTCAGATACGGTTCTCCTTGAACCGAAGAGGAAGTCATCATGCAGACTCCAGAACCGGGATCTCACGAACGATCATCATACGTCCCTCAAGAGACTGAGCAGTTGATCGTGCTTCCGCGATGTCTGAGTAGACTGCAAGACGCTTCTCGTAGATATACCCTGCTTCGTTGTGGACTTCATAGAGTCCGTAGCAAGTGATGGTGTTGGTAAGGTCAATGCTTGTGCTGGTGGTCATCAGTTAGTCTCCTTGATGTAACCCAATGCGTATGCGTGGTTGAACAGGCCCATGCCCATTGATTCTCTGAGGTCTCGCTCTTCTGCTCGGCCTCCTGAAATTCCCATGACTTCCTTCGCGGACTCGTCGTACGCTTGTGATGCGAGAGTCTCATGTTCCGCGTTACTTCGCACGGCAGGATGAGTCTCTGCAAGGTCTCGCCAGGAAATGATCTGTCCCTCGCTGTCAGAAGCGAAGCACATAGTCTCGTTGACTCCGATATGAGGATCATCGGTCGCAGAGACCACGAAGAATCGTGTCTGACTCTCATCACTCCAGAGAGTCTTGTAGTGCGTGTCAGTGTTCTCAATCGTTCGGTGGTAGATCACGGGTCGATGCTCCTTTGAGGAATGCAAGAATAAGAGTGAAGAGAAGAGTCCATGTGGTGAGTGATGCAATCCACCACCATTCATTCATGACTGCAACCCATAGAAGCAGTCCGAATACAAGCCATTCGTATCCGTGTGTTTTCATTGTGAATCTCCAGTGTATTGAATGCCTGTCATGATGGTTCCGGGGTATTCGAATCCACCGCTACGTTCTCGCTTTGCATCCTTCGTGGATGCGATGTCTGCCTTGTTGAGACCATAGGTCTTGATCAGTGCGTCGAGAACTTCCATAAGGTCACCGATCTCTTCCTGCATGGAATCGCGAGTGTTCGCTCCGATGACTTCGCCTGCCTCTTCCATCAACTTGGATTTGAGCATTGCACGGTAGGTCTCGGTGTCGTTGGTGTAATGAACCTCGACTTTCTCCGCGATGCCTTTACTGAGAAGGTGATCACGGATCTCTGAGCGAACCAACTTGGGAAGTACTTCAATCATTTCGTTTTGTGTGTTGTTCATTCTGTTTCCATTTCGATTTGGTTTTCGATCTCATGACACATGACTACAGGGTCATTCAGGGGTTCGTACCCATCGTATTCTAGTGGGTCAAGTTCAATGTATTCGTCGTAACGGTTCGGGGATCCCCCCAAGAGTCTCAGGTGTTGTGCCCCTCCAGCAACATGATCGTTCCAGAGATCTCGTCCCTCCAAGACATTCAGTTCGAAGTTAGGACTGTTGAAGAGGGCATTACCATGCTCGTCCACACGAATCAGAGAGATACGAACGACATCATCAAGACCCGGAGTGTGTCGGTGAATCCAGATCTCCCTTGCTTCGGTGTTGACAAGGAAGTGGGCACCCTTGTTCTCTTCCCATGTTGCCAGTTGGTAACATCTTTGAATCACCGGGTGAGGTGCTTTCTTGTACCAGTTGTCTTTGATCAGCGGTTTCATGTTCATGTTGAAGATTCTACCAGAAGTGTTTGAGGGATGCAAGGGGTGTGGCGAAAAAAGTCTGAGAAGGGAAAATGACTTGCGGGGTCTAGACCCTATGGAACCTTACCGGACTTTTTGCCGTGGCACTGTTCGGAAGGGGGGTCGCACTTACGCAACCGTATCCAGATCTTGAGTTGTCTTGAACTTGCCCATGTTCACATAGTTCGCAATGCAGTCAGACACACAGGGATTCGTCAAGAGGGCAACCGCGTTGTCGAGATGCTCACGCGAGAGGTTCCTCTTCATGAGATCCAACTCACGATCTTCCTGTGCCTTTGTGACATCGAAGATGTCGGACGAACGGTTGAGGTGTCCCTCGGTGATCCATTCCAACCAGTACCCTGCGGAGTTGCGGTTCTCTACACGGTCTCCAGTTGATTCAGTGAGGGACTTGCGAAAGAGTTTGGCATCCTCGATCTGGGCCTTACGCAGGACGAGAAGTGATCGGTAGATCCAGTGGTTGTCCTTAGCGTTGATGTTGTTGCGGATGACTTCGGCGGTGAGGGCTTCGTTCATAGGTCAGTTGCTCCAGTTGGAAGGGCGGTCGTAAGGGTCGAGGTCGAATGAGTCTTCAGGTTCGTAGGGAAGATCTTGTGAGGGCGGCCATTCATCCGCTTCCTTGAGTTCTTCCTCAGTGGGCTCTACCACGAACTCCAGATCAAAGTCGGGAAGTTCGGGGACGTTCTGCTTTACATCAATCAATAGGGGCATTCGTTGTTCTCCACGTTGAGGGGCCCGGTGGTGGTAGTCTCTTCAGGGATCGACACGTTGACATCGATCTTCTCGTAGAGACGGGTGAAGTCGCTCTGAGTTTCCTCATCGAAGCGGGCGACTGACATCTTGATTGCCTTCATACGATCACCGAAGATCGCGAAGGCCTCGACGATACGCTCCAAGCGTCGAGTGGTGATGATCTCGCTGCAACCACCCTGCAAGAAAGTCTGGCGGATGGTATCAGCCCACTTGGTGAGCATGTCGGCGAACTGGTAGTTATCGCCGTCCTTGGCAATATCCATGTTCCACTTCGACATGTTCTTGAGCAGGATCTTCCGCTCAGTGGAAGCAGTAGCATACGGCTGCTCCATCGTGAAGTGGAAACGGTCGAGCATGGCTTCGTTCATCATGCCCGTACCGGAGAACTTACCAGTATCGTCACCCTGGCCCTTGGTGTTCGCAGTAGCGAGGATGGTGAAACCAGCGGCGGGCTGGACCCACTCGTTGATCTTCTTGACGTAGACACCCTTGCCCTCAAGGACGGGCTGGAGACACATCATGAGATGACCACCAAGGTCGATCTCGTCGAGAAGCAGGACACCGCCAGCCTTCATCGCACGGATCACGGGACCATCACACCACACGGTGTTACCATCGATGAGACGGAAACCACCGAGGAGATCATCCTCATCAGTTTGGGCGGTGATGTTGACGCGGTAGAACTCACGCTTGAGGCGGGCGCAAGCCTGCTCAATCATGGTGGTCTTACCGTTACCGGAGAGACCAGTCACGAAGATCGGAGCGAAGTGGCCCGACTTGAGAATGGTTTCGATATCGGTGTGGTGACCCCACGGGACGTAAGTATCCATCTTCGAAGGCACCAGCGTAGTGTTGGTGAACTCGGTGGACACTGGGGCACTCGGTGCAGTGGGGATGGTGGGAGCGGACTTCACCGCAGGAGCGGGAGTCGCAGCAGGAGCAGGGGCATACGATTGCGGAACGTCAAGAGGATTGATCTTCTGATCACCATCGAGAAGCGGCTTGATGTTCCACAGACCGCGACCGGCCTTGAGAGATTCGTTTCGACGCACCCACAACGGGATACAGGCTTTACCAATGGAGTTGGCAACCTTGATCAACTCGTTAGCGTTGCAGAGATCGGAGATCTCACCAGCAGCAGCAGCGGACTGGAGAGCAGAGACGAAAGCGGTTTGCGAAGCAGTGTAGGTCATGGTTAGGTTCCTGTTAGGGTCAGAGGGAAAGGGTCAATGTGGACTGGCCACATGGGCCAGTGTACCATAACTGGCCGTGAAATGGGGTATGTGGGTCGTCTTTTTTACCTTTTTTTCAACTTTTTTATCTCCTTATCGGACAAGGGTTTACGACTCACGCGGACGCTCGGACCCCTAACAAACACCGAACAAACGTACTTCTCGCTGGATTCCTTGACTCGATCCCATCCCGAATCGGGGATCAGTCCCCACTGGTCTAGGATCTCGATTGCAGATTCCTCAGTGACTTTCTCAAGGGCATAGTAGTCCCTAGCATCATCACGGGAAGCACGATAGAGAGGATCGTCAGAGAACCATTGCAGGAAGTGAACGTACTCATGGGCGAGAGTGTGGAAGAACTTGTCCTTGGACATCCCGGCTGCGACACACAGTTCTCCACCGATGTCTGGTTCACAGAACATACCGTAGTCACCATCGAGGTGCTTCTTGGATGCACGAAGGTTCAACTTGACTCCACACTTGGTGAGTTGCTTTCGAATGAAAGCGAGGAAGTCTTTTCGATTTTGGTCAACAGTATTCATCAGACAAGGTTCTCCGCAAGGACATCAGTGATTCGATTCAGAAGGGTACGCGATGCAGTAGCGTTCTTCGCAGCCTTCTTGAACTGGGCACGAACCGAACGGAGATCGCCAGCGACGGCATCTTCGAGACCGTTACCAACCTCAACCTTTTCAGGCTTGAGCAGGAAGTAGAGATCGTGACCGTCCTGCGGGACTTCGTACGCCCGCTCGGTACGCCAGATCTTCTTGAACTCACCAGTGTCGAAGTTGGTGGGATTCTTACGAGCAGCCATGTGGACCGCAGTGCTGTCAGTATCAGTAGCGAAGAATCCCATCGTGTTGCAGCCCGTGAGTTGACGAACAGCATCGACGAGACAATCCTCCGCAGAGATCCTCTTGTCGTACATCAACGTACGTCGAGTGATCGGGTCGAAGACCTTGGTCTGCTGGCTACCCGGACGGAACGACGAGTATCCCTGTCCATCGGTGAGGACACACATGGTGACCACATCGAGATTGTACTGGGCACGGAACTCGGGAATGCGATACCGCATCGCCATAAGGGCTTCGTGGAGAGGAGTACCGGAGAGACTCCATCGGTGCGGCACACCGTAGTTGTTACCACCGTGTTCGCGGTACATGTCAAGGATACGCATCGAGAGATCGAAGTCTGCCTTGTTGAGAGTCGATGAGGTGATCTGAATCAAACGGAATCCGCTGATCTCTTCCTTGTCACCGTTGTTGAACATCTCACCAACAACCTTGCGGGACTCGGTGTACTCGCCTGTCTGACGATCCGTCTCACAGTTGTTGGTGAATGCGTAGCAGTCGAAAGGAATACCAGCCTTCTTACAGAAAGCGGAAAGCAGCATAACCTGGCTGACGCATCCACTGAGAGGCTTACCAGACATCGAACCCGACCAGTCGATAAGCATCTGAATGCCGTGGTTCTTACCGTTAGGAACGATGGTGTTTCGCTTGAAGATATCGTCGTTGAACTTGTAGGTGTGCAACTTGGTGCAGTCAATTGTACCAGTCTTGGCAACCTGCTGCTTGGAGAAGATCGCACCACGCTTCTTGCGTTCGAACATCTGGACCAGTTGAGTCACCGAACCACGAAGGCCCTTGACGTAGGTCGATTCGGTGGGAAGAGTATAACCATCCCAATCCTTCTTCGCTTCACTGAACGGAACGATGATGCTATCGAGATCCATCGTCTTGGGAAGAGTCTGACCAGAGTGGCCACTCCAGTAACTATTATCGGTGAGGTTGCTCAGGGCATCCTGCATGGCCTTCTGCGTCTGCGATTCGCGAGGGGCTTCGTCGTTACCAGCACCATTGCTCTGGACCGATACCTGCTCCGACTCGGCTGAGGAACCGTCATCCTCTGCATCAGCAGCGGATTCCATAGTACCTTCACCCTTGGCTTCGGAACTATCATCCTCAGCCGAGTCGCCAGCATTGTTAGAAGAGGAACCACCCTCTTCTTGACCATCGGACTCCTCAGAGTCCGAACCCTCGCCGGAACCGGCGTTATCATCATCACCCTCATCCGAAGAGGAGTCAGCACCCTCAGCGCCACCAGTATCATCCTGGCCGGACTCTTGCTGATCTTCACCCTCTTCATCACCGGGCATTCCATTATCCATATCCCAGTCGGGAGTAACGGTTTCGGAATCGTGAACTTGTGCATACTCGTAGACATCGCGAACGATCTCAAGAACTTCGTCGAGATCTTCAACGTCATCGATACGAGCAATGAACTCCTGTTCGACAACATCGAACGGGACAGTCATGTCAGTCTTGTAGTTGAGGTTGATTCGGTCAACCAGTGAGTACGAATCGAGATCCGCATCCATAGGACCGAAGAAACCCCGCTCCATCATTTCGGGGTAACCAGCCCGGTAGTCCTTGCGGAGTCCGGGGAACTTTCGCTGGATCAGGCGGTCAATGCGGGCGTCCTCAACCACGTTGAGATACTGCATGACGCGATCCATATGCTGGGAATCGACGCTCTTGAGGAACGTGACGATATCGTCAGCGGACATCTTGGTGAACAGTGCGTGGCCAACTTCGTGACCGATCAGCATATCGTTGAGACGGCGACTCATGTCCTTCCACATAGGCATACGCAGGACACGGGATTCGGTGTCGAACGTAGCGGTGGTGGCAGAACCATCGTACATCACGGAGATGTTTTCGGTGGCGAGGAGTTTCGCGAATCCGTTGGCGGGGAGGGTAGTGGTCATGGTCGTGTTAGGTTCCTGTTAGGGTCGAGGGTGGTCTGTGTGTGGGATCTCCACATAGGCCAGTGTACCACAACTGGCCACCCATGCAACCCGTACGGGTAAAAAATGGGGATTTTCTCAACTTTTTTTATCCCCCCTGGCGAGCAGCCAGAGGGGTATACCCCCGTGGCAGGCGGCCAGAGGGGTTGGGACTTTCTGGACCCTTGGAGGGATTCCCGTGACCTACATAAGGCATGGAGGATTTACTATGCCTATTTACGACTTCAAATGTGAGAAGTGCGAACACCAGTTCAGTGAGATGAAGACCATCGCGAATCGTGACCTACCTCTGAGTGACCCATGTCCTGAGTGCGGCCTCGTTGGGAGTGTCGTGAAGGAATACTTGGGGGCACCGGCACAGATGCTCGACACCAAGTACCGGGTAGACAGCAAGCACAACATGGGTGGGTTCAAAGAGGCCATGTCGGCCATGGCGGAGCGTCCCGGTATCAAGGGCACACCTGATGGGGACCGCATCAAATCAAGGTACTGCAACTGATGCCGACCGCGATGGCCCTTTTTATTAGACTAACAAAACACTTTTTGGGCAAATACGACCCGCAGGAGTACTCAAATGTCATTCGATAGAGAAGCAATCGAAGCAGAAATCGAGAACATGATCTCGGGGGATAACGATGTCTTTGACTTTGGTTTCTCCTTTGCTGATACCGATGAGGTAGCACAGGAGTCCTCTCTTGTGCAATCTAATACTGACGCAATGGATTCCATTGAGAAGATCGTTCTTCCTCTTCTAGTCAACTTGAAAAAGGATCCTGAGCGTGATTACATTCTTTGGAAAGGTCATGATCGTGTCTCTCAGTGTAACCTTGCAATTGAACGTCTATTGAATATCACTAGAGGATAATGGTTATGGGCAAGAAGTCGTACCTTCAAAAGAAAAAACCACAGTCGGATATGCTCTTCTCTCGTCGAAAGATTGATGAGGCAGTAGGTCTTGCTACTCTCGCAACGGCATTGATGAACATGCCTCTTGTGGTAAGGTTGCTCAATCGTATGGTGAATGTCGATTCAACAGCACTTGCAAATAAGTTGTTGCGTGTTCCCGGCGTAGCACGAGTTCTTGCAAAGGCAGATGCGGATAACGTTCTCAAGGTCATTGATGTGATTGACTTCATGCGTACGCTCATGGAGGATGATACCCTTGATGAGAGTCTTGCGTTGTTGATTCGTAAGCATGATGATCCATTCGAGTTCGCTCAGGCAGCACTTCAGGGTATCAAGGATGGTAGTCTCAAGTTGAAGACTCGTGGTGCAGCGAATACTCGTGAGTTGATTGCTGCATGGTATAAGGCAAAGCGTAAGCGAGTTCCCGTTCGTGAAGCGACTGAAGGGCGTCTACGCAAACCTACCGTGTTGGTCTTGACTGGACAAGAGGACTCGAAGGTCACAGGCACAGCAGAGCGTCTTCTCAAGGTATCCACTGAGTTGGGTCTCTCTGCGTTTCCCGTACTCGTCAACAAGGCATACATTGCAGACGAGGATGCAACGGACAACAGCATCACCATTCACAACTACGACGGCGAAGGTAATAAGATCACGGTACAGACAGACAATACCGTGGTCTTTGTTCGTGGTAGTGCCATTCTCAACAATGCAGGACTTGGAATCATGCAGGTGTTGGAACAGGCAGGTGCGTCGATGGTGAATGGTATTCAGACGATGCAACTATGTCAGAACAAGATGGCGTCGGCGTTGACCCTTGATCGTCACGGGGTTTCTACTCCCAAGACGGCATTCGTCTCCAATGAGGATTCTATCGGGATTGCATTGAAGAAGATTGGTGGACAGTTCCCTGTGGTCGTGAAGACTATCACAGGGTCAGAAGGTATTGGCGTTGCTGTGGTGGACTCTGAGCAGTCTCTCAAGTCCGTTCTACAGTCTCTCTGGAAGTACGATGCTGAAGTCATCCTACAGGAGTTCATGAAGATCAAGTACGATGTTCGTACCATTGTCGCTGATGGTAAGATCGTCGCCTGCATGAAGCGTCTCAAGGGCAAGAAGGACTTCCGTACCAACAAGGCACTCGGTAACGACACCGAACCATACGACTTGTCTGAAGAGGAAAAGGATTTGGCTCGTCGTGTTGCAGCGTTGTCTGGCGGGCGTGTCGTGGGTGTGGATCATATCACCGTGGGTGGTAAGCACTATGTCCTTGAGGTGAATGGATCACCAGGCAGTGGCGCAGACAAGTATCGTGCGTACTTCGGTGAGAAGAAGACAGTCAACGGTGATCGGATGATGTCTCATGTCGTATCACTCATGACACAGCAGGATGCGAACCGATCCAGCGAGCAGACCGTGGGGTACATTGAAAAGGCATCCATCGGAGGACTTGAGGTCAAGGCCAAACTGGACACCGGCAACGGTAGTTACAATGCAGTACATGCAGAGGACATCGAGGTCAAGGGCGATAAGGTATCGTTCCTACTCATGGGTAAGAAGCGAATGACTCTACCCGTGAAAGAGACCAAGCGTATTCACCTAGGCGGTGGTGAGTTCGAGAATCGTCCAGTAGTTCAACTTGATATGACTCTAGGACGAAAAGAGTACACAGACGTTTACTTTGCCCTTGCAGATCGAAAACTCAATGTGTACCCGATTCTAGTCGGTAAGCCATTTCTCTCTTCTGCTAACTACAGTGTTAGCGTCAACAAGAAGTTTACACTGGGGTAAAGATGAGATCATATGAGAAACTATTCGAGGGATTTGCGAAGGCAGCGTTTGACTATGAGGCGTTGATCCAAAAGGGTCTCTACAAAATGGGCTTTGCAAACACTACCAAGACCGCAGGTTCAACGAACCGAGCGGATGTTGTTTTTACTCACAAGGGTAAGGAACACAATCTAGAGATCGGTAAGGTCGGTAAAGACTTCGCACAGGGTAAAGTCCACTGGAGAGGTAAGAAGTGGTACGCAGACACCAAGAACAGTAAGACGATTACCGACTACCTTCAGACACTCACATACGACGATGATCTCATGAATCACTGGGGTCCGATCTCACTAGGTAAGAAGACAGAGGCACAGGTGACTTCAGACATGCGTGTGAAGCAGGCACGGACGGGTGGCGATCTCTACCTCACAGACATCGATCCAGACATCATTGCCAAGTATTACGCAGACAAAGGCGTGTATTACATTCAAGTCGATGGACATGGTGCATTCCACCTCGGTAAGAACCCTGCACGCCTGCCTCTACCATACTTTGCATGTGCCCCTGAAATTAGATTCCGAAGTAACAAGGGATACGGTGGTGGTAAATTCGATACCACATGGGCGATCAAGATTCCCAAGTCTTCACTACCATCAAGTCCATACACATTTGACCCAACAGACACCCAGCGTAAGGGTCCGGCTGAGTTCCTGAAGAAGTAAACCACTACATAAAAGAGCATTCCTCTGGAGATAGAATGAGCGAAGAAGATAACATCAACGAAGGTGATTTTGAAGAAGCGATCAAGCGAAAGGTCGTTGTTCGTGGTGGCAAGAAGATCCGCAAGAAGGTAACCACCAAGTTGGGTTATCGTATGGCCGGCGGCAAACAGGTACGCATGTCTGCATCCGAAAAGCGTAAGCGAGCAAAGGGTGCCAAGAAGGCAGCAAGAAAGAGACGCGGTAGAATGGCAGGGATCCTACGAAAGCGTAAGAAGTCAATCCGAAAGCGTAAAGCATTGAACATGGGTGAGTCTTGGGTTCATGCAATCAATGAAGCGGTAAACAGCGTGATGACCGAAGGTGCTTCTCGCTACTATGATCCGACCTACTTCGGCAACCACTCTCAGAGTCTCATTGTGTTCCTTGACATGGAAACATACGAGGAGATGCCCAACGCAACAAAGTTCCTTATGGATCTTCGACGCACAGTCGGTATCCTCAATGACTCCCCATTGTTGGATGATGTGAAGAACGGTATCACAGCGGTTCAATTCGATATCTCAGACATGGATCAAGGTTCAGTCGTTCGAGTAATCGATAAAGTTGCAAAGAAATTTGGAGTATCGCTCAACAACGATGGTGAAGTGTCTGGTACTGCATCGGGTCAACTTATCCGGGGTATCATCTACACTCGTAACTCGATGAGCGAAGAGGCATACGAACTAGAAGACGATGAGGAACTTGTCAATGAGTTCTGGGAATCTGATGACCACTTCGATCCCGATGAGGATGAAGAAGAAGTGTACAGAGACATGGAAGGTGATGTCTCCGACAATTACTACACAGAAGACATCGATCTCGATAAGTTCCCTGATCCACTACCACGGTCCCTCGCACAGATCTTCAAGGGCAAGGGTAAGCGAGATGGAGATGCAAAGGACGATGTGATTCGCACACGCGAGACTCAATGGCCTGCTTCCAAGTTGCTTCCCTCACAGGACGCGATCTACCTTGGTAAGTCACTCGGTATGGCCATCGGCGGTGTCAAGGGTGGTAATCTTGGTTCTATCGTCTCGAATGACAATCGTATTCTAGACGGTCACCACAGATGGGCGGCAACATCTTTCAATGATCCAAAGGCCCGTGTCGGTGGTGTTGAAGTTGACCTTCCAATCAAAGACCTAATCCCCGTTCTTCGTGCAATGGGTGATGCGTACGGTAACGCAAGACGAGGCAACCCAGGCGGTGGTGATCTCAACATTTACCAAGCGAAGTTGAAGGATGCTCTCGACGCGATCTATCACGGTAAGTACATGAACCCCAAGTTCTACGACAAGGATACAGCGGTCGAGTGGTTGGAAAGCATCGGTGGTGAGAAGGTTCTCGGAGAACGCCTCATGGCAATCCAGTCAGCAACCCCACCCGCAGGCGCACCTCCTCGCAATCGTATGCCTGTCATCGATGCTGACAAGGGAGAACACCTTGATGCAGCGAAAGCACTTGCAAAGGGCGAGTTGGATGTGTATCCACCTTACGCGAAGGAATCATTTCATTCACTCGAAAGTAAGATCAAGCAAGTCACACTTGACGAGATGGTTCGGTACGATAATGGCAATCTACAGTTGGATAACCTCGGTGATCCCGACAACCCTAACGTAGTCGTTAGTGGGTATGGTTCCATGTCTGTCAACTTCCTCCGCAAAGAGATTTCAAAGCGTCTTCAAGAACTATCGAAGATGACAGATAGAAACACAGATAAACTTTACTATGAGATTCTAAATGACAGGGGTATTCTACGCCTCTTTGTCTCTGCACTAGAAGATGTCGAAAAGCAACTCGCTTCAGCATCAGTCAAGAGAAGAATTACCATGCTCAAGAAAGGAAGCAAGTAATGGACGAGGCACGATACGACCGTGGAGGAACACCTCCTAAGAAAGAGTACATGATGAAGAAGCGTAAGGACGGTACATACTCCATCCTTCGCCAGACTGACCGTGGGCCTATCGGTATGTTCCATGATCTCGACAAGAAGGCAGCAGAGAGAATCATGAAGAAACTAGATGGTGCCTCCGACGCGAGAGATCGTCGTGAGCGTGGCATTCCCGATGTCAAAGGCAAGTATGCTGGTCAACGCTTGTTCGCTTCCTTTCAAGAGCATGTTGACTTTATGGAAGAGACAGAAGAGCATATCGAAGAGCATCTTGAAGAGATGTCTGCGAAAGCACACTACAACAAGATGAAGGCACAAGGCAAGTTGGGTGGCATGGTTGTCACGCCTATTGATAGAGATCGTTTCCCGAACCGTGAGAAGGAAGGTCTTGAGGGACCATACCGTAGCAAGAAGTCTGGTCAGGTCTACTACTACGACAAGAAAGCAGGCAAGTATTACGACCCACTGTCGGACATGTATCTCCAAGTAAAAGATGTCATGGAAGAAACTCAGGTCGATGAGATCGTCCGTGCAAAGGATGTCTACCCCGAGATCGACAAGATCAAGAAGGTCTTGAAGAAGAAGGGTATTGGATTCCACACCGAAAAGGGTAAGATCATGGTAAATCCCATGAATGTTGTCGAAGCAAGAGCGGCACTCAACAAGGCGTTCGGTGGTCAGTTCGAGAAGAAGACTGGCATGGAAGTCAAGGCACAGAAGAAGGTCTCCCTATCGGCACACCGTCAGACCGAAGAGACTGAACTTGATGAATCCGTAACTCCAAACTACGACTCTAGATTGCTGAAACAGGCATTGGTGCTTGGGAAAAACGCATTCAAGGCGGGCAAGAAGCGAGTACCTATCAAAGATCCAAATCTTGTGTCATTGAAAGGTTTCGCCAAAGGTCAAGATAAGAATGAAGTAATGAAGCAATGGCTAAAAGGTTGGGATGAAATGAATCTCAAGGATGATGTGCAGATTGATGAAGCCATTGAACTTGATGAAGCAGTCGATCAGAAGCAACTTCTTGCGATGTACAAGAAACTCAAGAAGGGCGACAAGATCGATGTCACCTTCGATTCCTCGGTTCGCAAGGGTAAAGATCCCATGACTCTCATTGTGACCAGTCCACACCGTGTGGTGGGTAAGTCCAAGGTTGGTCGTATCATCTTCAAGAGTGTTGATAACATGGGCGGTGTAAAGTACTTCTGGTACAACCGTGATGATAAGATCAGCATGGCCCAAGGCGACATGGCCGTATCACCAAGAGAAGTCAAGATGTCAACCGATGAGGGTTTCTCAAGTGACGCTCAACGGCGTGCTGCTTTCGCCAGCGGATATAAGGCGAAAGATAAGAAGGACAAGAAGGAAGACACCGAACTCGAAGAAGGCAAGTTCGATGATGAGATGTTTCAGAAACGCTCAAAGGCATCGTCCGATTATGATAAGATGCTGAAGAACTATGCTAAGAGCGAAGATAAGAAGGTCTTCGACATTCTCAAAAAGAACGGGTATCGTATGGGTGGCGAGCAGGATGGCACTCTTGTTCGCAACATGCTCAGGAAGTTCAAGGGCGATGTCAAGAAAGCAGCAGCATTCATCATGAAGTCCTATCCCGGTATGAAGAAAGAAGATGTGCAGATTGTCGAGGCATATGAAGTTACTTTTCAATTCAAAGGGTCAAAAACAAAATTTATGAGCCGAGTGAAAGAATTTCAAAATAGTGGTTCGATGACAGGGTTTAGTGAACTTGATAAAAGAATTGAGGGGCGACCCAATATGGTGAAAATGACTTTCAAGAGCAAGAGTGATTTCAATAAATTCTTTAGTCAAGGGGTTTCTGGTGGAGTCGTAAAGGTTCAAGAAGATGTGCAAGAGGGCAAGAAGATGAAGGTCAAACTCGACCCCAATAAGTCGATGGATAAGGTTGTCGATACTCTCGAAGACAAGATGACTGACGCTGAGATGGATAAGCGAGAGAAGATTGTCAAGTCCATGAAGAAGAAGAAGGATGACTTCAAGGCACGTTACGGTGATCAGGCAGACGAAGTGATGTATGCGACTGCTACCAAGATGGCCATGAAGGAAAGTCATGAGATCGATGATGTGTCTTCAATCAACGAGTCGTTCGACAATGAGTTCCCTGTTAGTGAGGTAGAAATCCTTGCAGCAAACATGACTCCTGTCCTTCGTGATCGTTGGGTAATCAAGGAAGCACCATTCGATGACATCAAGAAGATTGTCGCTGATAAGAGTATGATGACTGTCAAGTTCCCTGATGGGAAGCAGAAGGTTGATATGATGACTGCGAACGTACTTATGACTGTCTATGATGCACTCAATGATAAGAACAAGAAGAAGTTCGTCGAGAAGATCAATGCAAAGATGGGCAACTTTATCAAGTTGGTTCAATTCGCATACTCGGCGGTCAAAGCCAAGTGAGGTAAACTATGCTTGAGGGACTACTAACAACAGAGTTTCTATCTCTGGTTGGCGGCAGCGTCACGGGATTTCTTTTCAAGGCAATGGCCGAGAAGAGAGCGAACGAACAAGAACGCTTCAACCGAATGATCGAAGCATCTACCAAAAGAAACGAACACGCTAACGAGGCAGTGAAGCGTGTTGGAGTGGAGGCAGGCAAGTGGGTACGAAGAGTCATCGTTCTTGCAATCCTATTTGGCACTATCCTCGCTCCCTTTCTTCTACCATTCTTCGGGATTCCCGTGGTAGTAGAACTGACTGAAAGAAAGTACGCACCACTTGATCTATTCGGTCTTTTCGGAACAACCGAGACAGTCTCCTTTGAAGTGATCAGAGGATATTTGTTCACACAAGAGAATAGACAGATTCTCGTGACCATTGTCGGTTTTTACTTTGGTGCTGCTGTAGGGAAAACACGATGAAAAGAATCGCGATAAGTATGATGTGTTGTCTGATTGTCCTTGGATGTCAAGATGGCGTCAAGATTGTAGAATCAGTCCCAACGAAATCTATTCCGCCACTTGATGATGGTACTGTGATGGCACAGATTCCCGTTGAGACAACCACGGGGTGGTTGCCTATCGGGGCATACCTTCTTCTTCTTGGTATTGTTGGTTGGTTGACTTGGAGGGAATTCCGTGGAAGTACTGCAAAGTCTAATAGATCCTGAAGCGATTATCACTGCTCTACTATTTGGACTCGTTGGGTTCGTGTGGAATATTTCACACAAGGTCACACAACTATCAACGAAGATCGATGACCTACGCAAAGACGTTGATCGTCAACGCGAAGATATCCACAAGTTAGAAGAGCAAGTTGACCGACTCACTGAGAAGCATTGGTCTACCAACGGCGATCTCTAAGGGCCCCACGTTCTCTTCTGCATGTTCTTCCATAGACACTTGCAGATATAGTACGCATCTACAACATCAGAAACAGGAGAGTCTACAACACTCTTCTTCGGAGAGATCGCCCCTTGTAGGTTGATCCCCGTCTCTGCATACCAAGCGGCGTGCATCGCATCTTTCTTGGCATTGCCCTTACCCGTTGCAACTTTCTTCACTGCTTGCGGGGGGATGATTTCAATCGGTATGGTAGCATCATAGAGTTTGTACTTTAGGATACCTGTGTTCTCTGCGATATTGAAAACACGGCCGGTTGCACCGTAGGCATATCCCTCAATAGCAACTTCCTCACACCCTCTGAGTTTGTCCATTGCCCAGTCTGAGATAGTATCGTATCGAGACTCATCACATGAGTACTCCATGAAGTTCTCACCAAAGATCCGACTCTCGTACACCTTTGCTTTGGACTTGACATCTGTTAGAAAGTAAAACTGACAGTCTTTGTAACTGAACTGCCTAGAATCATCTCCAGTCCATATGCAAATGGCTGGTCCTCTAAGACTGTAGTCCACTCCCGCTATCACCACTTGCTTCATCTCGTTCATCCTTACTCTCCTTGTATGGGAAAAAGTCGTTCAGCAACTCTCGTCTTTTCTGACAAGAGGAGCATGGGTGGACCTTCCCGAAGGTAGCACGATGGATGATACTTGCGAGTGTATCTCCGAGTCCTATGTGACGTAGTGTCTTTCTGAAACTCTTTTCGTCCATGTGTACCCTCTTTATTTAGGAGGTTAGATCAACAACTTCACATGACTCACCAGAGCAAGCATATGTCTGAGTTCCAGACGTATTATCCTGCTCTTCGTATGACTTGAGTTTTGTCCAGTCAATATCAGTGGGCATCTTAGAACGAAGTTCGTGATAGTCGGACTCCACACAGTCTTGATATGGTGCCTGCTTGTATGTGTGATCCGAGAACGGAAGGAATGAGATACCAGAACATTCATTTAGGTGATTCCATACCCACGCACCAACTTCCATCCACTCGGGTTCCTTGACCGTGATGGTAACAGAAGGCTTATGCTCACACCAGTGTCGTTGATACTGCAACCACATCTCCAACTGCTCAATGGCAGTCATGTCGGTTCGTGTCACACAACCCTTTGGTGATGCAATAGGGAACGAGAACACGGTGACATGATCTGGTTTCATTGCACATGGTTCGTACGGGAATCCCTCATCCTTCATGAACTGACACAGAGGATCCTTGTTGTCTGCACGAACAGTACGAACATAGAAGTCATTGTGTCTTGCGTGGATACCAGAAGCAGCGTCTACCAACTGAGAAACCGTTCCTGATGGTTTCACACAAGTTGTAGCAGCAGACTGCTCGACACCGATCTTGTTTGCATGTTCTCGGTTTGTCTCGATGCAGATAGTACGCAACTTAGTCAAGTGTTCTGCGTTGGCGAGTCTAGTGGTTTCGCAATCCATGATCCCTGTGAGAGAAACACCAAGAAGTCTTTCTTCTTCGCAGTTCTTCTTCCACGACGAAGAGAGATAACGGAAGTCGGTAAGTGTTGACTGCCATGTGCCCAAAATCGTTGCAAGGCGAACCTTTCTCTTCAAGTCATTCACAGTATCACCATCACGACACACAACCTCTGTTAGATTACAGAACTCACAGTCGCGGAGAATAATCTCGGAGCAGGGGTTGGTTCCAAAGCGATGTTCGGAATCACGATGAACGTGTCCATCTCCTCGGATCTCAGCGAGTCTCTTACACTGATTCTTACTTGCTGTTCGATTGAAGATACCACGCTCACCACTCTTCGACTCATAGAGTGCCATCCACTCACGCATGAACGTACCAATCTCAGTGGGACCACCATTGTACACGGCAGAGTTGTTTGCCAATGCACGTTGCGGTTCTGACATCCACCACTGACCGGACTTTGCATCACGCATACGGTCATCCATGAGAGATGACAATGAGATAAGAGCAGAACGGCGAACACCACCGACCACGACGATCTCAGCGATCTTACAAACGATATCATGACACTCGATGGTGGTGAGTCTACGACCGGCAGCCTTCTTGAAGGTATTCACCGTGAAGTCAAATAGGTCTACAAGTGGTTCGGGACCAGAAGCACGACCACCAAAGGTCTTGAGTCTTTCACCTGCTGCACGAACCTTACTCACATCCCAGTTTGGAACCTGACCGTTCATGAGGAGAGCGATGAGTTCCTTGTATGCCTTTGACCATCCAATCTTAGAATCTGCAACAACGATAGTAGTATCGCTATCGTGGAAGTCCTCAGCCAAAACAGGAAGTTGATCTACTTCAGCACGTTCTACAGAAAAACCAACACCAGTACCACACATAAGAACATAAAGAATCTCATCAAACGCCCGCATACGATTTACCGCAACGTATGAGCAGTTGTAACCAGCAACATGATCTCTCGTGAGTGCTTCACCAGCGGTCATTAGTGCCCGCATAGAAGGCATGATCTCAAGATTGATCACTGCATCTTCAAGTTCTTTTCGGTCCTTCTTAGATACCTTATGGTTATGCTTGTCCTCTAGGTGTTGTTCAAAGAAGTCAAAGTACCGCTTCACAGTTTCATCCCATTGCTCACGACGACCCTCCTCTGGCAACCAACGAGAGTAACGACTGAGATGAATAAAATCTTGATATAATGACGGTAGGTTCTTCATGTAACAACTTTCCTTTTTGAGTGCATGGTATTTAGTCTGATGATTATAGGGTATTTGATTAGATTGTCAAGCCAAAACCAACTGATGGAGGCCGACTATCTTTGAATGATACGATGTCTTGAATGCCACCAGTGGTAACCCCACCAGTCGCAGCGTGTCCGCCTTCAGAGGTGACAAGTCCATTCACTACGAATTGAATAGTATCGCCTGATGCGTTTTGTCCACCGACACCGGGATACAGATAGTTTTCTGGTCCGTTTCGATGTTCGTCCCACAGTGGTCCGGGTTCCGGTATGGTGTTGTATGCAGACTTCGGAAGCACGGGGGCCCACGCAGGTTCGCCTATCATCGCGTCGATGTCCACCGTTCGATAAGATGAAGCATCGATCCTTCCTGACTGCATGTTTAGGAAAACACTATCACCTTGGACCTCCCACCAAGTAACTCGATCTCGGAACGCTAGACTTGCGCCTGGGACTCGGGAGAAAATCGGATTGGCAGTGGAACCGCCTGAGAATCCTGTTTTATTCCAGTCGAAGATTTGTGCGTATCCCGAACCTTCAATGTAACCTGCTTGTCCGGGGGCAGTACCACCATCCACATGTGTGAATTGTTTGTTGAACACACAGTGTGTGTGATCCCAGTAGTTGTACTCATAATCGGGATCGTAGTGACTGAACCAGTTGAAGCAGTATTGATCACTTGCGTCCAAAGTGATCTCGGTTCCCTCTTCAGGCACTCCGAAGAAACGATAAGTACCCCTACCAGATCCATAGACTGCACCACTAAATCCTCCGGGTGGATTGCCCATACCGTTGACGAGACTCAGAGTTCGTAAGTCAGTTGGGTGGATTTGGAATTCCGTTTCCTCCTCTCCCTGTACAATGGTAATGCCATGGACTTGTGTCATTGGACCTGCCAGACCGACAATGAACCCATCGAAACTGCTCGGGATTGCGTCTCCTTGCTTACTTCCCTGTGGTGTTACCTCACAGTCATACTTGGCAGATATAGGACTTCCTGAGTTCCAACACCAACCTTTGGGAAATCCTGTCGCTGTTCCGCCTGACGTTGCTATGAAATCGGAGAAAGGGGGTCCATCATAAGTTGCATTTCCAAAAGATGTCCCGCTTGCCATCAAAGTAGAACCCATGAAGTGCGGGAAGGAGAACGGCTTTGATACAATCAAAGCCTGCATACTATTTTTACCAGCGTTTTGGCCGGTCATAATACCAGTCATCGCCCGGCTATGACTAACAACAACAGGAGGACAGAACCATGTATTCCCGCTATCATCCTCGTCGGTAAAGAGATACTTTTCCAGATCCTTATCGTATTCGGTGTTTGCAGGATATGTCCATCCGCCAGTATTGCTACTACTTCCTGTTGGTCCTGACGATCCGTATCTTCTCACCTGTGTATCGAGTAGTCTTTGAATCCCAACCGCGCCTGTAAGTTCCGGGTGTGCAGATTCGCCTCCTACCTCCCGAGGACTGACCGGCCCGGTGACTTGACCTGATCCGAAAGCACCCAACGCAACAATCTCAGCCTTGTATAGAGGTCTGTCTACCTCTGTTGTGATACCAGATGGTAGAGTTGGTTGTGGTGTGGTTGTCTCATCAACACACAGAACACAACCACCATTCCCATAACCGGGCTTGACTTCCAACGCTCGCATTCTTGCAGTCGCACCGGCAGGAACGGGGATTCTACGAATCGTTTGTGCAATGGAAAAAGCCATACCATTGGCGACTCCAAATTCATCACCATCACCAGCAGTTTCCAAGAAAGCAGGATGGAGTTCGTGATCTGGTCTTAGACATGAACCTTTGCCAGAAAGATCGACAAGGAAGGGTTGCTCACCAAGACCATCAGGCAAAGTCAGATTTGCAGTCGCAGTCATGGCTTTTTCTTTGAATGTCATCCAGTTTGGATTAGTTGTGCTAGAAACCCGTGGAGGAATGGGTTTCATCTTTCTCCGTTGACCCCTATTCACCTCACTCTGCGTTACTTGATTTTCAACCTGAGTCCAAACATCAGCACCAAACAAGTTCCCCTGTTTGTCAATTGCCCAGACAACAACTCCCTGACCACCTGCACCACCACCTGAAATTTGAACACTAGCAAAATTGTTGTTTGCGATTACGGCGGGAGTTCCATCTTCATTTGTGAAGAATCCGGCTGCTACATCATCTTTATCCCAATAACAAAGAGAGGAGTATTGACTATTGGACGGAAAACTCGAAGGATCTGTTATCGCAAGAACCCTGATACCACCATCACTACAGAGAACAGCCAACGCTTGATCGGCAGCACGAGCAACTGAAATTGCTCTGATGTCGGGATCAAACCTTGGATCATCGGAGTTGAAGAACAGTTCACCAATTCGTGTGTCGATGGGAGCGAAGAAACCGCTATCCAGTGAAAATGGGCCGTTCGGGTCATAAATTTCAGAGAAGCATAAAGCATCATCAATTGGTGTCGCTACGCCAGGTTCGGGAGCGCCATACCCAACTGATATGTTGGCCTTTAGTTTACCTTCGTTGTCAATATACATTCCATTGTTGAATCCATGTGCAAAAGTATATTCTCTAGAACCTTGAACTTGACTACCGTCCCAATGCACAAACTTTGTAATTGATGGTCTCTTGGTCTGGCGAGATGTACGTCCCAGACCACCAAATGGTTGTGCATCGATCACTTCACATTGATGATCATACCCGATGATCATGTTTCCGCCAGCATCGGGAACCTTACCTGCTGCACCCGCCCCGATTATGTAACCAGCGAATCCCTCACTGCCCAGTGAGTTTGTTTGTCGTGGTGCTGCGTTGAATCCGGTGTGGTGTGAGTTCGGCATAACACCAGTGGGCTCTTGGAATGGATATCTCTGGGTTCTTGCCCTTGCACGGAAGTCATCTCTGGTGGTATCATCATCATTCGACAAAATAACCAAACCATAGATGTCCCCATCTACCCAACGCTTGTAGTCTAGTGTATTGTTGAATTCAGTAGTTGCACCTGAGGCGCCGATAACATCATCACCGAGAGTGGGTTTGGGTTTTGTAGAGGCGGTTACACCTATCTCAAGTGCCGCCTGTCCTTTTCCACCCTCACCACCACCAACGTCAGTAGTCGCACCATCAGATTTCAGATTTACAATAGTCTGCCCGAACGCACCCGCTTCACCACCGGGAGCAACCATAAACAAACCTCTAGCGAGTTTTGTAGTGGAGTTGAGGTCTGATCCACGAAGTTCCATCTCGTAGTGGTGGTTACCTTCGGGTAGTTCCTGTGCAATTTCAGAATCTAACTGGAAAACAATAGATCCATTTGTGGATGTATAGCCATTGCCCGAGAACCCAAAGTTTAGTGCTAGGAAACCATTACCGAATGTTCCATCAGTTCGATTGGTGAATCCTCTACCTCCGGTTGCGTATGCGGCATGGGCATCACTAATCGAACCATCAGAGTCGATGGTAGATCCAGAGACTTCAAGGATTTTATCGTCGTTGAATGGAGACCGTTTGACATCAAGTCTACCAATGTAGTTACTTAGATCTACTCCGGTAGCACCGCCGGGAAACCAATCAAATTGGTAAGCGACAGCGTTTCCTTTGATAATATGCAAATCTACATTGGCTGGATTATTACCTCTACGCGACATACAGTCTCCATTCTTTGTTTGCTCGCTATTCTATTTAGGAAACGAGGCAATCCCAAGAAAACGGAAATTGTGGTCTAATCAGTTCTCCAATAGCATGTGCATATTGTCGGATCTCCCATTGGGCATGTTCATCGATTCTTTGCTTATAGAATCGAGCATACGCGGCAAGGGATCCAGTCCAATACCACTCAGTGTACATTGCTTGCGGAAGAACGAATCTAGCCTGTTCTGGAGCAACACCCTTTTCGATTAGACTTTCGTATGCACGAAGACACTCATGGATTGCAAGGTGATATTCAGCATCGATATTAGGTTCGTTTGCCTTTGCGTTGTAGTCTAGAAGACCATCAGATCCTTGCTTTGCACCATCTGTTGGTGCAGCACGCCATTCTGGAAAGTAGAAGTCTGGTTCGAACGAAACATAACGTCTACTGATTTCATT